>Ga0209500_10002471_pt1 | contig 13074 bp, 3 predicted proteins | sample S_140212_EF_Meta_FD_187323 | JGI IMG/M metagenome (GOLD analysis project Ga0209500, IMG submission 187323) | Freshwater microbial communities from Lake Simoncouche, Canada to study carbon cycling - S_140212_EF_MetaG (SPAdes) (version 2) | ecosystem: Environmental > Aquatic > Freshwater > Lake ...
AGATGATGGCAAAAAAAAAGTATTCGAAATAGACCAAACAACAGAAGGAAGTTTTATTACAAACTGGTATCCAGCTCAAGAACAAAAAAAACTTATCGGTTCAGTTTATGCATTTATATATAATACACCAACGGAACAAGAAATGAAACAAATGTCAGACATGGGAAAAAAAATACCACAAGCTTCCATGTTAATGATTAAAGAAGGAGATAATTATAGGCTTATTGGTGGTCCTATCGATAATAGAGAAAAGGTATATACAGGTTATGGTGTACCTACCGTATCATCAAGTAAAATTAATAGCGTCACGGAAGAAAATACCGTCGCAAATCAAATCAATTCCGACTACAGGAAAGTTACAGGGCAAAGCAGTCTCCCTGTCGCGATAACAAATACCGGATTGCGGTTCATATATGAACCCGAATCGTCTAATGGCAAAGATGTTAATGCTAATTCGGATATATCAAAATTAAAAAGTGTTATTTATACGAGGCAAGTTACGAATTCGCAAATGGAATCTATTATTGAAAGTTCTAGAGCAACGTCAACTGATATAGTTAAAGTTCCCATAGCTACACTGTCTAACATATTAAACGGAAAATCTCAGACGATTCAAATAAAAATAGACTTAAACTCAAATACGGCAAAAGTACTGAAGTTTCTTTTTAGAATATTAGAAAAACAAAATTTATTATCTGCTATTTCAGGGAAACAAAAAAAGAAGGCGGGCGAAATTTATGACGATAGAATTAAGATACTTAGAGACAAGTTATCAGAGTCATCTTTAAATGAACTTGATGCCATTATTAGACACAACATTCGTTTCATCTTAGATGTACTTTTTTCTACTAAAACGACATTTAAATATAAAGGAATTGATTATATAGTTGATTACCTAGAATGGAATAATACTTTTAAACAGTTGAAAAAGGTTCTCGAAAACTATAAAGTTGCATACTATATCGAGCTAGAGTTATTCCTAGAAAAATTAGAAAAAGGAAAACTTGCAATCGATCGCGATGGAACATTATTTTCATCGTGTGCTGTAAAAGGCTCTCAGATTAAAAACTTCTGGAGACGTAATTTCTTAGAGCAAAACTGGTCAAAAGTTGGAAGACAGATTAAAAATTCGATTAAAGTAACAACTACACCGTCGATTACAGATATTCTTCCAGGTTTTATAAAAAGGGCACTGGATGTCGGGTCAAGTCAAGTCATGTCACAATTAAATCCGGGTGTAAACCAAATCTCATTTGTTCAATACTGTTTTTTAGGTCAAGAACAACTAATACAAGAATTTAAAAATATTGACAACTCTTTTGCTGGTGTTTCGTGGAAAAATGAAAACTCGTGGAGTAAACGCAAAGAAATATTATTTAATGCAATGGATGTATGTGGGTCTGATGTATACTGTTTCCAAAATGTACAGTGTTCGATGGAGTCATATAGAACAATTGTAAATTCATTGACAGACGCGGAAAAAGAAACATTAGAAGACATAACTACTACTAGTAAACAAAGTGATAGAATAAAAATACACAGAAAAGTTTTAAATCAGCTATTGGAAAAAATAGACGACCCTCTAAATTTATTAGCGCAAATATATGAACGATATAAACAAGGATATTTTTTTATTTACTTCTTTGAACAAAATTATATTGGAGGCACATTAAGTGCTTTGAGTAAAAAAACAGCACTAGGTAACTTAACTATGTTTAAAAGTGACAAATTTGAATTAAAGGACGAGACCGATATAAGAATGGGAGCGTTTATAAGTAAAAATAAAAAAACAATCGAGGGAGTTAGTTCTATACAAGCAATCTATGGTAATACTTCTTTTGCAACAGTCGCATATTGTACATTTAAAGGTGGTAAATACACAAAACCATCTTCTTTGCCTGGACAAATGCCGGGAAGTTTTGTAGCTTCCACTTCTACACCATTACAGAGAGGAGCGCCGTCTAAATTACCCGGAATTTCTGGATATAGTGGTACTATTAAAGTAAGTGATATTGACGACGTGATACCGGAAGAAGGTAGAGGAGACGAAGTTCAAGGAATCGAAGACTATGTAGAAGAACCCGCGCAAAATATAAGCCCCGCGCCGAGTGAAAAACGCGTACAAGTTGGCGGAGGCAATGGCGACGGCGACGGCGACGACGAATGGTACAATCAAGATAATTCGGAACAAGTGGGATTATTTTCAGGACTATTTGGCAACAAAGATATGGGTAAACAGTCCAAGGTTAAACCAGAAGCAAAGCCATGTAAAAAATATATGAATCAAAGTTATATTCCCGGGGGTCAAATTTTTGGAATTATAAATATAAAATTAGAAACAGCGGAAACACTAAAACAAATCGAATCAAATCAATTTGCGTCAGTTATACCAGGTATACCGAGTATACCGGCTAAAACCACTGTGCCGGGAGCACCCGCTACATCCGATAAAAAAATTACGAAACAAATGATAGAAGTTTTATTAATAGCTGCATTTATTTCCAAGTTTAGGTCTAGATATTATTTATCAAGTTCGACCGATATAAACCCCTATTTTATGGCAGGTGATTTTAATTTTGATATACCATATGACAAACAAATTATCAAAAGTGATATAAGCAACGTATATTCACAAGCACCGGCGTTGGCTTTATTGTTAACAAGGAGTAATAATGTGTTTAAACCCGAAAATTACCCGTCACTTTCGGGATATACAACACAAATAATCGACTTTATTAGAATGTGCAAAATATTAACATACCTATATGGTGGTGCAGGTAAAAATGGACGACTTCGTTTAAATGGATACACTAATAGCCAAACACTGCCGAATATGTTTGGGCATAAATATTCTTTAACTAACCCCGAAAAAATAAACAAAAGCGGGCTTATCTTTACAACCGGTAAATTAATCCTTTGTCCAAAAGAAGAAATGAATAAAATAGTAAACTCGGAATCATCGGAGGGGTTGCCTGTTTATCCAAATAAGTCGAATCCATCCAATAGTGAAGCAATCGGTGGTGTTTTTGAACTTGATACCGCATTTGTCTATGACGTAATAAAGCAGGTAGCTGTTGGCGAATCCGAAAAACAACAAAATCAACAGGTCGCATTACAAGATGAAGCGAAGCGAAGTATAATAGAAGAATTAACCGGCAGACCAATCGGAACATCAACCGAGAGAGAAGATTCTTCCGTTTCTGCTTATGCTCGTTCTCGTTCTGTTTCACCTTCTCAAGGCGCACAAGGAGTGTCTGATGGAGAAACGGAGGCGGATGCAGAGGCAGAGGCAGAGGCAGAGGCGGAAGAAACTCCCGACTGGGGGAAATCTACTTCAGGAAAACCAAGTACCGCTTCTGTTAAAATTGTTCCCGACGCGATACAAATAGTTGGCGATGAATTGACAAAATTGCATAACCTTGAATATATCGCATCAAAGGCAGAAACTGTAAAAGGCTCTCCTTATGAAAAGTCAGTATTTATATGTGAAACGGGAAAACCAGATTATAACTACTTGACGAGTTTAGAAATGACAAAATGGGATACTAGTAAAGATAAAATATACTCGGACCATTCGCCAATTATGTATAATATCAATAACGCAAATAAGGACCAATGTGGTCCACAAGTTGCGGTTGGTCAGCAAAGTGTCATGTCCGGAGGTGCATTTCCCGCGGAAATAAAATTAATAACATGGAATATTGCTAATCGCGGTGGAGAAGCATTGGACGCGAAGGGTAAGGTATCATTTTATTTGCATAAATTTAATGGAAAAATGAAAGAAAAAATAGAGCACTATAAATCGAGGTTAACAAATAACGCACGAGCTATTCGTCATATGATGAAAGGTGGTTATGACTATACTTTAATACAAGAAGGACCTACAGACGGATTGGAAAGTAGTCTAAATACAGAAGAGAAACTATCCGCACCTTTTAAATATAAAGAATTTTTAACTAATGCTATAAAAAATAGCAGCGCTAGCGACAGCAGTGTTAATCTCGATGTTGTATCTTCTGAAATAACAGGTGATGCTAAAGATTTTGGTGAATTTTATCTGGTTGTGAATAAAAACACAGTAAATGTTAAAGACATAAAAAGCTTGGGATTTTTAATTAAGACAGGTAATAATATATTCTCGAATGATGAAGCGGCAAAAGTATTTAACGACATAATACGGACAGTAGAACAACAAAAAGTACCAAACTATGATCGGAAGTTTATTACAAGGGATTGTTCGAGGTTGTGGTTTTTTGCAAACACTAAAAGTAAACAAATATTGATATCTACTCATTTATCGCTGAGTGACAAAAATACACCAATGATGTATGAAAGACAGCGACAAGTATATGTGCTATTAAACGGTGTTATTTTTTATTTAAGACAAGACCCCGTGTATAGAGACTATGATATTATTTTTAGTGGGGATTTTAATATCAATTTATTACAACCATTCCCGATAAACGTTAAACCGACATTTTTAAAGTGTAATAGTGTTGCAAGGCAACAAACATTCATATACACAAGTAAAAATAATGCACCTTCATCCTTCGGTGGAGAAAACGAAGCTAAATACAATCCGACAAATATAGACTTTACTGTATTTTACCCCAAGGTTCGTCCGAGTGTTTCAATAAAAACAAAAAAAGTAGGATTTGTCAGCACTAGTTCACAATCTTCTTTACTGTCTCCGACCTCTACGACCTCTACTACATCTACTTTAGTGCCATCATCGACATCCTCTGCGCAACCTAAAGTAAAGGTAAGCAAAATAACATATTATACTCAAAATGAAATATTCAAGGCATTACAAGTTACCCCACCGACTACTAACTTACTGGATAACAATGTTTCGGTGATAAATACCGACTATAGTATGGAATATGCTGATAGTAATATAATGCCCCCCGGATCAGCCACATTATTAAATATAGGAGATAAACCTTTAAATAATATAACTTATAGTCATCCAACGGCAACCACCACGTCACCATCTAATCTTACTGTAAAATATATGATACAGGCATCGCCCGGAATGTCCGGAACAGGCGAATTGATTACAAGAGATACATTGTCAAATTCTGTTATGAATTCTCTTGTTTTGGCGACGTTAAATGGAGTTAAAAATATTATTTTTCCATTTATAGGGGGCAAAATATTTTACGACAAGCTTGAAGAAGTTGAAAAGGAAGCAGGTAGAGTACATACTAGAATCAAACACGCAGAGATGTTATTAAAAGGTGTAACAGACTTTTATGAATTTATGAAAGTTAGTAATATAGGCAGCAGCACTTTGGAAAAAATATATTTTTGTCCATGGGGAGAAGAAGAAGTAAAAGCATTACATGATGCAAAAAAGGATATATCTAGTACTGATAAGAATATTGATACTGTTTTAAACATATCAGATGGGAGACGTAATTTAATAGACGAGACGATACATCTTGCAACGCTTAGTCCACCCGTTACCATAGATGCTATAGTAAATGCGGCAAACGTAGAACTGGTTTTTGGAAACGGGGTTTCAAGTATGTGTTTTGCAGCAATAAAAAAGGACACTAGTAAACAACAACAACTATATACAATTAAAAAACAGTTTATTGAAGCTTTTAAAAAATATATGAAACAACAAAATACTCATGTCCCCCCTACATCGTCTGTTGCCCCACCTACATCGTCTGTTGTCCCCCCTACATCGTCTATTGCCCCCGCTGCACCGGTTGCATCCGTTTCTACTAGTTCTACGACAAAAAAAACAGCAACTACTCAAATAAATGGTATAAAAGAAAGAGCTAGTGTTGAAGATTTTAAAAGTGCACAAATGAATGGTATTAAAGCGAATGACAAAATAGCTGGCGGCGTTGATGAAACTATCAGATACAAAGTAGGTGGTTCAACATTTGAACAAGCGCTAGAAGAAATTAACGCCGGAAAAAAAAAATCAGATTGGATGTGGTATATTTTTCCATCCGATTTAAGAGTGCAAACACCATGTTCTACATTTTTTAGACTAGGACCACAGGCTACTAATGATGCAATTGGCAAAAATACAATAATAATATCAGAATACTTAAAAGACGAATATTTAAGGAAAAACTATATGACAATAACAGAAGCATTATATGATAAAGTAGACGAAATGCTCAAAGATGGAAAGCATTATAGCGATGACGATGAAACACCTCAGAAAATATTAAAAGAAATTATGGGCAGTAATATTGATTATTTAAAACTAAAAAGATCTATAAGCAACTTTTACAAACCGCTTAAATCTAACCTAAAAGAAAGAAGCGATGCAGATGCTGATAAAGAATTTATTACAAAAATGAATATATTAAACTATATATTGAATGATATTATTGATTCCCATTACTCTATCGAACCCGACAAAAGAGTTGAAATAGAGACTGGTTATTATAGATTATTAGAAGAAGAAGCGGAAAGTTCGCGCGAATCTACTGTTTCTTCGCCAGAGAAGAATACTGATGCTGCTGCTGCTACTTCGCTCAATGAGGATGTTGATGCCGTCCCCGATGCTGCTGCTCCGGTTGCCGCCACGGTTGCTGCTTCGCCTGATAAAGACGAGAATGACGAGGATGGGGTGTTGGAATCTATACCAATATTAAACGAAAAGAGTAAATCCGAAAAGAGTAAATCCAGAGTTTTATCATTGGAACAAATTCTGAAATTAATGATACTTAATATACAAAATAATGTGTTTATAATAAGTGGTGGTAGTTATAATCCACCACATAATGGTCACATTAAAATGTTCGAGACGGCGTATGATACCCTTCGCACTAGAGATACCGCGAGTGGTGAAAAAGGTTATTATGGTATAATGGTGGTAGCTACAAGAGACCATATTAGGACAAAAACTTCAAATACAGAAGAAATATTAAAGTCTAGCGATAGAATAAGGTTATGCAAACTAGCATGTGATGCATATAAATGGAAATACGATAACTTCAACTCTAATAATATGTTAATATTAGATGTAGCCGATGATTATCCTACCGGAATAATATTAGATAAAATAAAAAAAATACTTGATATGAGTAAAATGCACAAACGTAAAGATACAATAGTCAATAATTTAAAAATTAATAACTTGTTTTATTTATGTGGTTCGGATTTTTTTATAAAATCGTACTCGGATAAAACTAGATATAGTGTAATTTGTATAGTACGAAAGTCAGAAGAAGGTAAGATCGAGGAACAAATTCAAAAAGCTGAAGCATACGATAACCCATATTTGAAAATACCCATATATACAGATGGAAATAGCGAAGAATACGATTTATCTTCAAGTGTAATAAGAAAGAAGATTCTTGAATTAAAAGAATCTTCTAGTAGTAAGATACCCAGTCGGGATGAAATTATAAAATTTATTGGTTTACCAGTGTATTGTTATTTGGGAGATTTAAATTATTTAGTTGACAAAAAATATTATGGTGACAAATGCGATAAGCGCGATTCTATCTTAACTGACGAATTAAGTTCTGCTAGTGAAATTAGTACAGGTGAAGATGATGATGATAGCGATGAAGATAGTCGTAATCGAAAATATATTGAAAATATTATGAATGGATTAAAAAGATGTGATGATAAAGAAGGTATAGATTACGGAAAAATTGAAGAGTTTTTACAAGGAATACGCGATACAGGATTATATTATATATTACATGACTTAAGTTACTTCCAAGATGAAATAGGTTCTAGACACTGTTTTATAAAAGATTTACTTTCTTATGGGGCAACGAACCAAAATTTATTACAAGATATGCCTTTAATAACGACGAAAGAATTTAATGAAACATATTTGACTGAAAATGGCGATGGAACGGAAAATTTAACAAATCTTGTGAGCATGGAAAATAATTATCTACATAGTATAAACGATACCACTTATAAAGACTATGATGGAAACACCATTACTAAAGCCATGGTTACTGATATATTAGGATTTTTATATGAAAGCGAAAGTTATAGTTTGTATTTATATATAATAGGTCACGACACTCATACACAAGGGAAAGAAATACTAATAAAATTGTACTCGACGCTATTAAAACGAAATAATGATAAAGTTGATTCTATGTTAGGCACTTTGAAAGATAAGGTGAGTGATACAATTAAAGGTACAGATGGTATAATACCACCTTTACCGAAGTCACTGAAAAAAAAACCTCCTAAATATAAAGATCATCCTCCCGTGGGGTCAGCGCAACTATTAAAAGGAGTTGGATATGTTAATATGAAAACCACTCCAAACGGTAACTGTTTTTATAACGCTATTGGAATGTTATCGTCTGTTTATTCACAATATAAAGATGAGTATGACGAATACACATCTATGACAACAGAAAAACAAGATGAAGTACAGTACAAGGAACAGTCGAGAGTTAGAAGAGATCTTACTACATTTCTAATGAATATTTATAATTTAATAAAAGATGTGGTAAATAAGAGTAGTAGACAATATTTGAATTCACCTATTCTAAAGTATATAATTGAAAAAGGTACAAACGGGTTCAAATATGTTAGTAAAATAGCTCCCCGTGTTGGATCTAAATATTTTGGTTCTGATTCGGAAATATATTTTGTGTCATTATTATATTCACAGCCAATCGTTACGGTAACAGGAATATCAGAGGTTACTAACTTTAATATATTTTATTGGGATACTTATAATATAAATAGCACGCCCTTTTTGGAATATCTTCGAAATGTTACTCCAGAGACAACAAAAACACGTGCAACTGCAGTAATAAATTTTTTAGATGTTCATAATATCCAGCAGTCATACGGACTAGATTTAACTTCTGATTTTTTAGTTAATTATCTGCATTCGTATTTTTTAATAGGTGGTAGGGGGCATTGGACATATGCCGTGAACGTGAATTTACTTAACACTGGTGAAGGGACTGAATTAGGAGGAGGTGGAATTGATAAAAAAATATTAACGCATACTCCAAGATTTACTAAAAAGATAAAAAATAAATATTACAAAAAATATGCAGAGACATCGTTACAAAAAACAACAAAAAAACATAAGAAAACTAGAAGAGCTAATAAAAATAAAGATAATATAGTAAAAAATAAAAAACATATCAAGAAGACTATAAAACAAAGGAATAGTTTATAAGTAGCACGATAGTTATGGTTATGTTCACGGTCATGGTCGTGGTTATTTATTATTTATTTGTAAATAATAAATAGCAGAATAAACATAGCAAAAAGGTGAGCATAAAGGGCGAGTGTAAAGTACATCCCCGCTCTTCCCTGTAATTAAAACGTATTTCTAAGAAACCGATAAGTAAAATAGGAAAGAAATGAAACGCCAAGTGATAGTGGTATTGACTGGTACGGTTGATTGCATATTTTGTTGACAAGTATTGCACTTGTAATGGGTGCATTTAAAAACGCACTTACTAATGCAACCATTCCTAAAAACATAAGTCTGTATTGGTTAATATTAGTATATTTAGATGCGAGAGAACCGAAACCACAACCGATTGTCAATGCTGGAATTACGAGACCTCCTGTTAATCCTGCAGCGATGGAAATAATAACACTAATGATTCTTCCAAAAACGCCATATATGCTAAATCGGTCTAATGTCTCAAATTTACCTTCACTTTCTAATTTTTTCAATTTATCGAGCTCTTCGTATTGCTTATCTTCTTCGAGTTTTTTCATTTTTTCTTTATTTTTAACTGCTTGAAATCCATCATTAATTTCCGTCAACCCGAAACTCATGGACGAGAATCCTAGTTTTTTAATCATAAAAGCGAGCAAAAACCCAAACCCAATAACATATAAATTATTGAATTTGGAATTTTTGATAAAATTAAATAAGAAGTGTATATTTTTTAAAATAATAAATGAAAGTACACCCATTAGTATAGAAAAAAGTGAAATATAACCGAAATGCTTATATTTAAAATTAATTGTATCAATTTTTATCGGATTTTCTTCTTCATTTACTAAAAATGTAATAAATGGGATTGCACATAACATAATGCCAAAGTTGGAAAAAAAGTTTGCATCTTTATAATGCAACATCGTTTCGAGAATATAAAATAGCGTTGTTATTGCTGAACCAAAAATAATAGTGAAACCGATTGCATATCCTAAATATATAATTAATTCAGTATGTATATGGTGTAAACCAAGAATGTCTTTTGTTTTAAAATAAAAGTATAATAATAAGCTAATAGACGAGTATATAATTACACCTTCGTCACCTAGACCTGCTCCTGAAGCAACGGCAAGAAGAGAGAATATATATATTGCTATATTTGACAAAGCTCCGTGAAAAAAGTGTGTTTTAGAGTAGTAATTTTTGTGTTCAATTACACTTTTTAACATTTTTGAAATATATAATTCAAAGTAACCATCGGTGTATTTGAAATATTTTGCCTTTGATGCAATCCAAAATAGTAATGGGACGTATAAATAAGTATATTTTCCATTATTAGTTAAAATGTCATCGGTATTTGTTAAAATATGTTCATAGATATCAAAAAAATGTTTATTCATAATTATGACAATAAAGATAAAAATTATAAATACAACAATCGTTTTAACTGGCGTGGCGTATTTAATACTTATAACATCCATAGCAATATAATAGTTATAGTAATATTTTAAAAGATGTATAATATATTATAATAATATTTATAATAATAAAATTATAATAATAAATTATAAAATATCGTTACCAAAAATATCTTTAAATGCTATCATCATTTGTTCTATATACGACGAATTTGTTGCTAGAGAGTTACATACATTTTCCGATATAGCAATTGCGAGTTCAACACGGCAAAAGAATTTTGAAAATTGTAAATTTTGTATTTTTAATATTTTATTTATTTCGTATATTTCTTCGCCGCCAAAAAACTTTGTATCATTTTGTAAAACATCGGAACATATAGTAGAAATTTTATTAACTAGTATATTTTTATGCCCTTCGGATATATCTGGTCCAGACGTGTCTATTTTTTCAGAAAGATGTTCGGTAATAAATGTGGACAATTCTTTGTGATCTTTACTGACAAGAATTTTAAAAAATGTAAAAAATATATTCTGTTCTTCTCTTGTCATTGTTCCTATAATTCCATAATCTATTATACCGATTTTTAAGATGGGTTCTGTGATGAGATTGTTATTTTCATCTTTACGGCTATGATATTCTTTCATAAAAATAACATTACCCGAGTGTAAATCGGCATGGTAAATTGCGTCATAGAAAACACACTTTAAGTTAAATCGTGACAAAATTTTAGAATATTCATGTTTATCTTCATGTAAAATATTTTCAATTCGACTGCCTTCGATTTTATCCATTATAATAGCACATGGATTATGTTCTGTAAAATAAGAATATACTTCTGGTATGCAAATATTATGCACGTCATTGAATTTTTCACGAAATATAGTAATATTTTTTACTTCATTTAAAAAGTTTAACTGACTTGTCATTATTTCGCGATTTTCTTCAAATAAATCGTTTATGTTTAAATCACATAGATATGGTACTTTACTAGAGATTTTTACCAGTAGTTCTAGTTCATCAATTGACTTTTTAAATTTTTCTATAATATTTTTACGGCGGTATTTAATAATAACATTTTTCCCATTTAATTTTCCATTATATATTAGTGCGATATTACCCGATTTAATGGGAGTTTCGCTTTCAATTGAAAGGTCGTCATTATTTTTTCTAGCAATATTTATGAGGTCATATAGTCCAATATAGTCGATTTCGGTTGTATTATATTTAACATTATCGGTATATGTAATAAAGTGATGAAATAGGTCTTTATCGACCAAGTTATTATTATTTGCGAATGCTTGAAATATTTTTGTAAAAAATATATTTTTATCGGACATTTTAGAGGCTATATTTTTTATCATATTATTGTAGTCTTCGGGGGTCTTTTTTGATATTTTGTATATGAAATAATATTTTGTATATATACCGAGACAGCATGTTATAAACCACGATTTGGATACACCCGATGCAAGGTAAGATGCAACGCCCTTAAACATATTTGAAATTTTATTTGAAATACTGATTTTTTTATTATTTTTTTCGTTCATATCTTGGTCGTTATCTTGGTCGTTATCTTGGTCGTTATCTTGGTCGTTATCTTGGTCGTTATCGGGGTCGTTATCGACTTTATCTATTTTTATTTCTTCTAGAGTTTCATCTTCTTCGTTGTATATCGTTTTTTTTATTCTTTTATACATAATACTGCTGTTTATAATAGTATTATGTATTATAATCTTTATATATTTATAATTTATTATACCATTTCTATGAAACTTTTCAAACTTAGAAACATTTTTTTCATTGTAAGTCCTAAAATATTTTCCATATATATTGGCAGCGAGTGTACTAATTCGAATTTAAAAATATAATTTATATTTAGTCTGAAGTCTGATTCGAAATTTACAATCATGGTAGATATTGTATTTTTAACTTTTTCATAGCTACTCAATTCTTCTAGATTGGGATAGTCGATATCGGAACTAATATATATATGTTTTTCATTTTCAACTTGCGCTATTGTTTTTATGTACATATATTTTGGTTTAATTCCCAATTCTTTTCCAAAAGGTTTAAATAAAAAAAGAACTTCTACTTCGGTCGGAGAAATCCACTTTTTTATTTCTATTTTTTCAAAATTATCTCTATTTAAACTATAAAGAATACTATACATATTAATATTTACGATATCACGTAAATTTTTATTTCTATTTTCTAAATTAAACTGTAATAAGAATATGTTGCACATTTTTTCTCTTTTTAAAAAAAGATGTTCTTTACTACAAACCGTTTTAAAGTCGTAATTGTGTATTTCGTTGATGGCGTTGATGGCATTGATATTATTATTTTTTTTTTCTTCTATATTTTCCATAAACAGTACACTATTCTTATTGGCATTCATACTGTTTTACTTATAAATACTGTTAGTTTATCTAAATAATATTATAATATAATTATAACTCATTTGCAATAAAAATAATATATTTTGATATATATATAGTTTTAAACATCCC
>Ga0209500_10002476_pt1 | contig 13067 bp, 16 predicted proteins | sample S_140212_EF_Meta_FD_187323 | JGI IMG/M metagenome (GOLD analysis project Ga0209500, IMG submission 187323) | Freshwater microbial communities from Lake Simoncouche, Canada to study carbon cycling - S_140212_EF_MetaG (SPAdes) (version 2) | ecosystem: Environmental > Aquatic > Freshwater > Lake ...
TCCTGTAGTGCTTCCATACCATCTTCACCGTACTTATCGTACCCAAAAGATGCTTGTAGTGCGCTTTCATCAACTTCTTCGCCGGCTCTAAATCTTTTAACCATTGATCTAAGTGCTTCAAGTTTGTCATCAGGTACATCCATAAAATGATTGTGTCCCATTTTCTTTGATGCTTTATCTAACGCAGTAAAATGATCCATTTTATCATTGCTTTGTTTTGGATCATTTCTTAATGAACTGTCAGCTTGACCCATGTCAACTTCTTCAATATTACTTAAGTTTTTCCTCAATGCTGCCATACTAGATGAACTAGTCATATTTTTTTCATCAGCCATCTTTAAATCGTCCGGAGTAACTTTCCAGTTAGAACCCTGTACTTTAACAGCTCCGTCGTCATCATTATTACTTTTATGTATGGAAAAACTATCTTGCTCTTTACGCCATACTGCAGGTTTTTCAATTTTGTTGGCGGCTTGTTGCTCACGACTACGGTCTAATATACCTTTACCTTCACCAACCGGTTTATCTTTTGGTTCTGGTTTTTTACCAGTCTGCTCTACACCTGCATCTTGTTGTAATTTTCTAATTAGGTCTTCTTCAGTGCCGCCGCCTAATTTGTCAAATGCGGTACTTGCAACATCTTTTACTTTACTACCAATTTTCTTAACAGTATCTAAAATACCCTTGTCTACTTCTTCATCTATGCCCAAAGCATCGCCAGCCATATCACCTGCAAAATCACCAATCTCTCCACCTACCGCACCGCCTATTGCTGAACCAGCTGGGCCCAATCTTGCACCAAGAACAGTTCCGGCTGCAGTGCCTACTGCTTGACCAAGCTCACCTTCTTCTAAAGCAATTTCAGTTAAACTATCGGCCCACTCACTTAATTCATTAACTTCTTTCATCTCTGCTACTTTCTTATGTAGCTTATTCAATATTGGCATTACGCTTTCAATACGTGGGTCTAATGTTTCTTGTACAAACAACTCATTCAAATTGTTTTCTTCACTTTCATCTTCCATTAATGGAGGAGTGTATGATTCAAAATACGCATTGTAACCACGTGCACCACGCATCTTGCTTAATGATTCTCTTAAACTTTGATAGTGGTTAATACCTTCATTAACTAATTGCTGTGCTGATTCATTGAATTGGTTGTTACGGGTAGCACGAACAAATGCACCCATCTTATTATATTCTTCACATAGACCAATAATATGATTCCAACGATCATCGTGTGGCATACCACCTTCAGCTAAATGACGGGCATATATCTGAGCAACACCAGGCTTAGTTGTAGGGGCAAGAATTCTTTCACCTTGTGTATTCTCTAAAAAGATACGGTTTACATTACGATAACGCTGTTCACCTTCTTCAATTGTACGACTATGTTCAATAACAATCTTAACAGTTGGAATATTGTCATTATAACTAGCCTTTTTACCCATTGGATAATAGCCTTCTGAAATTTTTTCTTGCTTTTTCATATGTTCCCTTTTTGCCATATCATATTTTAAATGGTCTCTATTTTTAACTTCAAAACTCAATTGATGTTGCTGTGAAAAACGCTTTAGGTGATTCAATAGTTTATACCAGGAATCATCTCCGCCATTATCTTCTTTTTCACTATTAGCAACATCATCACCGAAATAGATTACTAACTTATGTAATCCATCTATAGATGCGGTTACTGTCCCATATTCTTTCCCGTCTTTAGTAAACTTAAACTGAAAGACTTCTGCTTCTTCTGGGACTGGAATTTCCTTACCTGAAGTATCTAATAGTGTGGGAGCATACCCTCTACTACGTAATAGTTCAAATAATGAGCGGTTGATTGATTCTTGATTTTTAGCCATATTGTATTTATCTTTTACCTCTTAGCTTATGACCGCAAAGAAGGGTAAAGGAGCTATATACTCATCGTGGTCACGAATCTGTGTCTCTAAATTCACATGATAATCACTTAAATGCTGTAACATACGGGTCACTAACAAACTAGCCATAATCAAATCGTCCGTATCACCTATCTTAGCGGCATAACTACCCCCGTGCGCTACAAATGCTTTTAGTTCACTTATAAGACTACGACTATTTACAGTCATTCTTTTACTTTCAACCAATGTTTTAAATTTAGCACAACTTGCTAGTTTGCTTTTATTAGTAGTATTGAATCCTCTACGTCCTTTACCTGCTTCGCTAATAAAGATACCCGGAATATTACTTTCTCCATATTCGTTTAATGATATGATAGCGGCTTCCCCAATCCCATTACATTCAATACTGTAATAGATGTTGTTGGGCTCATTAGTACATTCTGCTATATGTTTAGCAATTTGTGCTAATAGTTTAATCTGACTAGGAATATCTGTTTTATTGTGTTTCCATTCACCGACTTGAGTAGTAGTGTTTGCGTCAAAGATTTGAATAGCTGACGGGTCACCACCTGTACCAAGACTTGGATCTAATCCTATACAATAGATATTACCTTTCTTTGGCTTCTCATACCATCTGACTTGTCCTATGCGACTTACGGGTTCTATACCTTCCATAGCTATCAATGTGTTTGGATTAATCAATGTTTCATCAGCGATAATGAACTCGCAACCAATCTCTCGGTTAAAACGATCATCACCAAGCTGTGCTTTTATTTCATCAGCCCACTTTTGATCTCGTCCCGGCTGTTCGCTCCAATGCGCTCTATATGCTCTGAACCCATTTACACCAATTTCTGTTGTGTTACCAAAATCATCTTCGGTCTTGTTAGCACCTTTCCAAATATAAGCAAATTGATCCTCATCACTGTTTGGTGTGCTAGTAATAATAGCTTTACCACCAGTAGATAGTGTAGGTGTAATGGCTGTCCAGAATTCTTTAGCAATACTTGGTCTAACAAATGCAAATTCATCTAAGTATAATAGTGTGATAGACATACCACGACCTGTATTTTCAGTAGTTGTTGCTGAAACGATACGAGAACCGTTCTCAAAGTCTAATGAGCCTTTGTTGTATGTTGTCACGCCTGCTTTAATATGATCGGGACAGTTTTCATATGCATAACGAATACGTTGCATAATCTCCTGAGCACCTGTATACTTATGTGCCGCAACTAAGATAGTACTATCAGGAACGAACATTGCGTACCAAAGTAGATATCCTGCGGCTGATGTTGATTTACCGGACTGTCGAGGCATCAGGCTGATAGAGTAACGATAATTGTGATATGTTTCAATCAATCGTTTTTGATAGGGCCAAGGATGATACACCATACTACCTTTAGTAGGGTGTTGTATCATAAAGAAGTTATCCATAAAGTATAGATAACCTGTATCTGGGTCACAGCATTTGATAAAATCCTGTAGTTCTTTATCAGTTTTAAAAACTGTTTTAGTATAAGGATTCTTAACTAGTGAAGGTGAATTACTCATAACAAGTATTTATATGAGTAACCCGAGAATGTTATTAAAAAGCACCCCATAGAGTGCTTAATTTTATTTAATATCTAGTGGACGTTCTTTAGTAGCAACAATACAAAGGTAATTTTCATGTATTGTTGTATATGTGCTAGGATCACTAGGATCAAGTTTGCCACCTTCTTCTACTGGAACATTTAACTCAAATTGAAAATTATCAAATTTGTTAATACTAAATCCAGTACGATTTAACAATGCAGCCAGTTGTTCATTACCCAAAACACTATAATGATTGTTATTCCATTCATGTTTACGAGCTTGATTAATTGTGGGTACTTCGATGTATATTTTGCTACCTTGTTTTAAAACACGATTATATTCCATTAATGTAAATATAGGGTAGGGGCTATGTTCTAATGTTTGACGTAAAAATATAAAATCAATTGATTCATCATAATAGCCGTCTTTTTGTGGTAAAAAGCTGAAATCATATTTTTTAATTGTATGACCTTTATTTTCGCATATTTTAACATCGCCGGGACTTAATGTTACCCCCGTAAGATCGGTATAGCCACGTTCTTTCATTAAGTCTAAAAAGTATCCCGGGCCGCAACCTAAATCAAGTATTTTTGCATTTTTTTGTAGTGCTAGTGGATCAATATATTGTTCAACCACTGATTTAGTCAAATCTTTATGCATTTGACTATCACCTTCTTCATATATATGGGCGATGTATAACCATTCGTTATAAAATTTAAGTTTAATTAGGTCAAGCGTGTTATTAATATCAATCATTTATCATCCTGTAATTTGATACAATTACTTATTCTGATTGATATAGCTCAAATTATTTTCTTCTGTAGCCCTTAAAAGGTTTAACTGTGCTTTGAGTGTTAGTATTTTCTAACTCTTTACTTTTTAAGTCACCCTTATTTAAATCGTGATAATCTGATCCTGCCGCTTTATATGCCATCATTAACATATCTTGTTCTTGTTGAGTATAGGGTACTGCAATATTATAACGACCGGCCCAACTTTCACCATCAATATCTGGTACAAAAGTACCATCAGTGGTGGCTGCTGCCATCATAATTCTATTCAACTCATATGTACGGTCGGCACAATTTTCATCACGGAACTTGTGTAAACCTTTTGTGGCCATTTGTTTTCTATTTCCTATCTTGCCAATCTTAGATTCGGATACAAATTCAGTTGCTCTCATTTTCTTTTATATCCTTTGAAGCCTTTTATTGGGCTATCTATACCAGTATCAGTTGTTTCTTCACTATGCTCAGTTGTAGCTAATACTTTACCTTTGAGTCCCATTTCCCCTAAAGCAAAATCAATATCTTCTGCTATATCTGGATTCATATATCCGGAAACCAATTGATTTTCTCCCCAAACAGAATCTTTATCCATTCTAGGTATATCACCATTACGGGCTGCTTTTGCTCCAGCAAGTGCTATAGAGAATCTATATTGTAAATATGCATTTTGATTTTGTAACTCTGGTATTACCCATGTGGAAGGCATAGGTTTAGTAATTCTATCAGGTAGATTTGTTTGCTCAGTTATAAATTCTTTTGCTCTCATGCTGATTCTGTTGTTAATATTAAATCGTTTTCAGTTCCCATTAGATAACCGTTAGCGTAGCCGTCTAATGCAATCTCAATTCCCGATACTACTACCTGATCAGGATAAGTTACAAATGCTGATATAAAATGTTCAATTCCTATATCTAATAACGGATTTATTAAAATTCTAACATTTCCAGCTGATACATCCATATCATATCTACAAATAGCATTACCTTCAAATAATGTTGAATGTCCACTAAATCTTACACCAGCAAGATTATTAGTAATACTAGCAGTTAGTGTAATATCTTGCATATCCGGTGTGCCTGAATCGCTTGAACGAATTTGAAATTCACCTTGATAAAAACGTGCTATAGGAACTTCTAATATAACTTGATTCTGTGCATTTCCGGACGTATACGCTGTAGTTGTCGTTGTAGTTGTAAAGAATAGATTTGAAAAATTATTATTAATTTTACCAAATGCTACCCTTAAAGGATCACCGTTACCATCATTAGGTGTTTCACCAATGTTAATATATTCTTGACTACCGTATATGGTCGAATTAATAGAGAGCGCCGGAGTAGAATCAGTTGTTTCTATTGCAGTAAGTGTAACTGGTGGTGTGACTCTCTGCTTTTGTCTAATAAGTACCGGGTTATTTGCCCTACTATCAAATCTATTAGTAATATAAACATTACCAATATTGAGATTATTAGTATTGCTAGTATTAGTGGTTTGACTTGTAGGATTGATTACTTCAACTATTGCAGGAGCGGTTGAATCACTTGTTGGTAAAGAAAACAAATTATTAGCTACATTAGCAAAAGCCGTACTTAATGGATTTACATTAGCATTATTTGCCGAATCACCCGTATTAATAAATTCTTGTGTCATGTAAAATCCTAGACCTATAGAGTATTTATCAAAAGCCGAACCAATTCTTCTTTGGGGCCTCAATAACTATGGGGGTTTTACTACGCTGTATCTCTTGTAGGGCACGTATTGCTTCCATTTTTACTTGATTGTCAGAACTCTTTGTCATATCAATCAGTACTGAAATCCTTGCGGCTTCACTCATTGTAGCATCTCTGCTTATAGATTTTTGTGCTTCTAAGTATAACTCAAAGTCTTTATTGGTTGCACAACCGGTTAATAGTACACACCATAATATTAAATACTTCATAATATACTATTATTTTACGTTATCAAATATCTTTTTCTGTTCATTATACCAATCTTGCCATCCATCTACTTTAGTTGAACATTCATAGTATAGTGAATAGTTGTGTACAATGACTTTCAGCATTTCTGTAATAGCTACTTTATCACCCTCAATCTTTTTAAGGCTTTCGCACTTTTTCATTAATTCAGGGGTAGCATTAGGAAACTTTTGTTTAACGGGAACAACTGTTGAGCATCCAGCTAATAATAGAAGTATTAATAGATATTTCATTTTGTAGCCGCCTTATTCAACTCAGTAGCTTGATTATGTAAATCTATAATTTCTTTAGGGACAGGGCAGTTCTCAATATACTTAATAACTTCTTCTTTTTTGACTACTTCTTTATCAATGTACTTGATAACGTCACGACCCTTTTCACGGATAATTTTAGTCTTTTCTACAATCTTTTCTTGTATTTCTACATTTTTGTTAGCAGATTGTGCTTCAGCTTGAGCCATTTTAGCTTCCATCTCTTTGACTTTCAGTTCCCACTCTTTATAGTCGGCTAAGCCCCCCTCAAGATATACGCCAAATACAAGTACAATAATGCTACATATTTGTATAGCAAATTGATATGTTTTGACAAAAGGAATGAATCCTAGGACGAATCCTGCTATTGTGCCCAAAATACCTAATCCAAAGATTATATGTATTGCGGCGTCGGGTAGTATTGATAGTATCCACATAGTATCCTTATTTATTCAAAATTGTATACAACTCAGGATTTACGTCTTGTAAACTCACCCCCCGATGAGCGTCAAACATGCTATTAAATTCCATAAATCTATTCAGTTGTTCTTCTCCGTCGACTTCCATTAAACATTTATTTTTAAGAGCAGTCATTGTAGTATGAAAATCGGCAGGTTGAAATTTACAACTTTTTTCTAACCATTGTTCAATCCTATCCCAACATGTTTTTTTATAGTTTATGGGTAAATATAAAAGATCCAATTGAATAGGGCCATGCAAAATTATAGGGTATATCGCAACAACCGTTTTGTCATGTATACGATTAAAATTTTCTAAATATTCAAATAACTCAGTAATAAGCCCCAAATTAGTAGATTGAATCACCGGTGATACCTTTATAATAATATTATCTTTTGTTTTTTCTACTAATTTATTTAAATTTTTATCAATCTGTTCCCATTTACTAGGATATCGTATATATTCTTGCATTGTACCAAATCCATCAATACTTGCGAAAAACATAACCTGCTTAAATTGACTAATCATATTTAAAAAAGTATCTTGCATATTAGTCATATTAGTATTAAGTTTAAGAAAAATATTTTTTGATTTGCCTTGCTCAATAAAATATTCTAACATCTCATAATTCTTATCAATTATTGTTGGTTCACCACCAGTGATATACATTTCTAAAATATTATCTGTTTGACTTTTGATATTTTCCATAAACATATCAGTATTATACCAATCATTTATATCATCATACCGTGTCATACTAATATAATTACCAATTTTGGGATTACTTTCCTGTATATCAAATAATTCTTTTTCAAATTGACTAGAGTTAATAGTGCTACAACTTTTACATTTTAGATTACACAGATTACCAAATCGTAAATCAATATATTCTATTGTTTCGGGGATATGTGTTCCGGATGCTAATTTTTTTCTACCCGACTCTTTTTTTAACCAATAATTATTATAATTATTTCTATGACTTATTCCATATTGTTCTTGCTTATAACATTGTTCACAACCATTTACTAATTTACCTTTTAACATATCAGATCGAATACTTTTATAACCATCCGAATTAATAATTTGATTTAAATTATCCTTACCCAAATTGTAGGGGGTACCGTCTATTTTATTAACGGTTGCGGTAGATACGCAACAGGGTATTACATCACCGTTTGGATTAACTGCAACATGTACCCATGGCAACATGCAAAAACTTTTATTCATAAAACTTTATAACCTTATTAACTATATAGTCCACTTCAATATCAGTCAATTCAGGATACATGGGTAAACTTAATACTCCCCTAGATAATAATACACTATTACTTAGTAAATCAGGTTTATTTAATTCTTTTCCGATTGGTAAATCACCCAATACATACTCATAATGTATTTTACTATCAATCCCGTCAGTCAATAAATGAGTATGTAATGAATTTCTATCGGCTAGGTACATTACAAACTTTTGATGTGCATGGGGATCTTTAGTATCTGACAAACAATTTATAGGTAAATCCTTAAATTTATCACACCAGTATTTTGCTATGTCACTTCTACGCTGTTGCCAAGTGTCTATATAATTTGCTCTGACTAATATTTGAGCACAATCTTGTTCACTCATCTTACTATTAGATCCAGCATCATGGAAATAGGGTTTGTTGTTATCTCTGTAACTTGATGCATAAAGGTATAATTTTTCATCATTGGTTACAATAGCACCACCGTTACCTGAACTAGGTAAATTCTTTGTCGGGTCAAAACTAATAGACATTCCACTACCAACATCACCGTCACATGCTAACCAATGTTGTGCTCCGTCAACTATTACTCCATAAGCATTTGAATAGCCGGCCTCTGGCCATGGCTTACGACCTGCAAATCCCATTACACAATCATATATTCCACCTTTGCCGAACTCAATTTTAATAACACCGTTCTTATCAGTATCAGCTAATTCAATATCCCACTCTGCTGTTATAAAAGCATTTAATGTAGCCGGGTAAGTTAGATTAGGTATGCGAATCTTTGGATTACCCTCCATAGTTTCACTATGTTTAATCTTTTTCCAACGGGCAATAATCTCTAACGCTTGTGTACCTGAATGTACAGTTACAGCATATTTTGTTTTGGTGCGGTGTTTAAGCCATTCTTCAAATGACCGTGTGTAATGACCACCGACTAACTTCCCGTCTTTGAGGGCACGGTCAGTAGCATCTAATAACTCATCTCTTAAATTACTGTACTGTCTTACTAGACCAAAATGTGGAATTACTAAGCCACTCATAATATTTTTCAAAACCTTCTTCTACATCTACCTTAGGATCATATCCAAAGTCTCTACGAGCGGCATCAATGTTCAATGCACCACGACTTGGGAAGTCGGCATCTTTATCTTTAACTATCAGTGTGCCACCACCTACCAATTTCAATGCCAATTGTGCGGCTTCTAACAATGTGCGGCTATGGCTCTTTGTAATGTTGTATGTTTTATTTGATGTATTATCACTCAATGCGGCTGCAACAATACCATCTGCGGCATCATCAACATAGGTGAAGTCAAGTGTTTCACTTGCACCATTGACATTCAATGTACCACCACGCATTGCTGTTAACATAAACTTAGCAATAACTCTATCTTCTACATCTAACGGACCATATACTGCACTAGGGCGGATAATAGTGTAACTAAAACAATTACGACGGCTGTAGTCTTTGACAAGGTGTTCTCCTGCTAATTTCATAATTCCATATTGACCTTGAGGTTTGCAATCATAATCCTCAGTCACATCATCGGTGAAGTCTCCGTATACCATACTTGAACTAATGTAGATAAACTTCTTTATATTATGTTTTTTACTTGCTTCACATAAGTTCAATAGACCTTCCATCATTGTTTGTGCGCCTAGTCTAGGATTAGCATTAACAACTTTTTGTCTAGGAAAGCTTGCCATATGTATTACAATATCAAACTTATATCTTTCAAACAACCAATCAATACTATCACTAACAATATCTATAGCATGTATTTGTCCTGGCTGAATCTTTTTTAGTCTTTCAGACATTAGATAATCAATTTCATTTTGCGGGATGATACCATAAGTAGTTCTAGTATCTGTGATAACTACATTGTGACCTTGTTTTTGTAGTTTATTTACTACATTGTGTCCAATAAGGCCTAGACCGCCTGTTACTAGTATATTCATTCGTATTTCAACTTCCAAAATGTTAATTGTTTATGTGTTAGATATGCTTTAATCAGATATAGTTGTCCATAAGTAGTATAATCTACTTGACGATGCCAACTAGGTGCAGGATTAGAGTTTTCCATTATCCACTTACCAGCTTCTGTTTGTTGCCACTCATATATAGGTTGTGCTACAAACAAATCAGGATCTTCAACATCACCCATTCTAATAGTATGAACTACTTGAGTAATAGACACTGATTCTTCTCCTGTATCAGATACTTGTACCTGATACTTGGGTCTAGTAAATTCGTCTTTAGACTGCCATTGTTGCTTTGATAGGGCCATCACTTTGATAGTTCTCCAAATGTATATCTGCCATTGTTATTTCAAAGATGTTATTTTTTGTAGCATTTAACATCAATGTAGGTAATGGATAAGGTTCACGTGTTAATTGTTCTTTAACTTGTTCAATATGGCTTTTATATATATGCGTATCACCTGTACTGATTATTAACTCACCTACTTTTAAACCACAATGATGTGCCAATAGGTGTGTAAGTAATGCGTAACTAGCAATGTTAAAAGGTAAACCCAAGAACACATCAACACTACGCTGATACATATGGCAAGAAAGTTCACGATTTTTGTTGACATAAAATTGACTCATAACGTGACAAGGGGGCAATGCCATTTGGTCTAACTCGCTCACGTTCCAAGCACTTAGTATGTGCCTACGCCCATTAGGATCTTCAGTTAATCCTTTAATGAGATTTGCCAATTGGTCGATTTCTGTTTTATCAACAGCAAGGCGTGTGCCACCTTTGTGGGCTGGGCCCATGTCTTTTTCTGTGCGATAGTTGTTCCAGTGACGCCATTGTACTCCATAGACACGGCCGAGATCACCTTCAAATTTCGCTTTGTGTTTCCAATACGGCGCAAGTGCATTTGGCGTCCAGATAGTAATTTTTCCTTCACTGTCACCGTGGGTAATCTCTGCCAATCTACGATCAGAACTAGAGCCTTCAATGAACCAAAGAAGCTCGCCAACGCAAGATTTCCAAGCAAGTTTCTTAGTAGTGACTGCGGGAAAACCCCTACGCAAATCAAAGCGCAAATGACGTCCAAACACACTATAAGTGCCAATGCCAGTTCTATCATCTTTAACTTCCCCGTTATCTAAAATATCCTGTAGTAATTCTAAGTATTGTTTCATAAGTTATTATATCATGTTAATAAGAAAAGCCCCGACTAATCAGGGCTTTTTGAAGTAATTAAAGTTTACCTAATAGTCGGTCAGTTTCTGGTTGTACAGTATCGGCAATACTTTGTACATTAAGGACAAATTCTACACTTACGATAGAATCTTCCAACTCATTTAACTTACGACTAACAGCATCCTCTACTTGATCTGGATCCAAACCTTGTTGAAGTAACTTCTGAATATTAATCGTTTGTTGCTTCTTACCAGTTAGTTTAATAATTAATTTTTTAATAAACTCTACAGGTATTTTGTTCTTCTCCACATCTTCAAGGATGTGTTCCCATTTATCAATAAAATCAGGCGACATTAGTTATTTTTTTTGTAGTTTTTTTCTTTGCAGGGGTAGCTACTTCAGTCACAACTGTTGCCTTTTTAGCCTTAGCTGGTTTAGGAGCTAGTGATGGATCTAGTGTTTGTGCTTCTGTAGTTAAACGCTGTGCTTCAGCTAATAAGCCTTTAGCTTCACGTTCCATCTTTTGTGCCTGTTCAATACGTTGTTTAGCTAATGAAGCATCACCTAGTGCATCACCTGATGGAGCAACAACCGGAGATTGTTTACCCTGTGATCCACGCATTCTACGTGCCACATCAGCTGGATCTTGTAATCCACGACTCTGATCCAATTCGGCCATACGTTTAACAGCATCTTCACCTAATTTCATTTCATCTAAAATTTTATTAAGTTCATTTAACTTAATACGTGTGTTAGGTGCAGGTGTCATTACAATCATTTCTGTATTGACTTTCTTTAATTGACCTTCAACATGTAAGACTTGTAAGATTGGTCTACCATCTTGCGTATAGCTTCTATTCAATGCATCAGCTAAATTCTCACTATTTTGACCAATATCACTTTCAATACATTTAATTAATGAATCATGTATATTTTTATTAATTGTTTCCGTATATGTTACCAAGCACATATGAGGCTCTCCTGGTACTTCTCGGAAAATTACAGCTACTTTTCTGTCCCCGTGTTTCCCTACGTGTCTTGTAAAACTCATATTATGTTCTCCTTGTAATATGCTTAAAGTTATTTAATAAGAAATCTGTTGTTTACAAAATTTCCATATGCCCATTTACGACCATTTAAGTTCATAAAAGACTGCTTCTTGTGGATCTTCAAACGCAATACAGCTAGGATTAATTAATTCATATATATTGCTACTAATTATAGGATAGGTAATACTAAATCTACCATTCAATTTATCCAATACCCATTGTTTAGATTCTTCTGTACATGGATGTGAGGTCACTACAAAATGTTTAGGAGTATGTGTCAACTCTCTTTCACTAAACCATGTAATAGGATCTAATCGGTAATCAATCATTTTGTTAAATTATCCAACATCTTATATTTCTCCCAAGCTTCAATTACAACAGGTGTTGAGTTATCATTAGTAGGAACAACTTGCATCCACAATCCTTGCCCTAGCTTTGCAGGATGATTATACGAATAACTATGTCCAGCTCTACGACCTTCATCATCAAATACTCTAGGTTGATGTATCCTACCTGAGAAATATAATCTAGTAGCTAATGCTTTTACATCAGTCAAGTCATACTCGCTTAAGTAACTTAGGTCTGATCGGCGTTGATAGGGATTACCTTCTGCGTAGTATTGTTCCACTACCGTCATAAAGGCATCATAATCTGGACACAATGTTCTTGTTACAATAAACATAACCTCATC
>Ga0209500_10002478_pt1 | contig 13064 bp, 14 predicted proteins | sample S_140212_EF_Meta_FD_187323 | JGI IMG/M metagenome (GOLD analysis project Ga0209500, IMG submission 187323) | Freshwater microbial communities from Lake Simoncouche, Canada to study carbon cycling - S_140212_EF_MetaG (SPAdes) (version 2) | ecosystem: Environmental > Aquatic > Freshwater > Lake ...
AGTTACAGGTGAAGATGAATCGGCAATTACCAGCAAACTCCTCAATAAATGCCCTAAGGAGGAGTTGTACATCGTTCCCTGTGTTATCTGCTTCGTCAATGATGACGACTTTGTGTTTAGCATCTGACGAAAGTGAGACGGTCGAAGCAAAGTTCTTCGCATTGTTTCTGACAGTATCGAGGAATCTACCTTCGTCGGATCCGTTAATGACATAAAAATCTACTCCCAGTTCATTACATAGTGCTTTTGCTACTGTAGTTTTACCAACTCCTGGGGGACCAGCAAGTAGCATATTTGGAATTTCACCCTTATTTAGAAAATCACTAAATGTCTTCTTAATATTCTCAGGGAGAATGCAATCTTCAATGGTCTTTGGGCGATACTTTTCCACCCAAATAAAGTTAGAACTCATAATCAACCTCCAATTGCTTGACGAAACTGATTACTACAATTACATGAATATTTTGGTTCAGTAAAAAAGTTTTCAGGGAGTGCTCCTTCATGATGAATCTTGAGTTTCCTAGAAATACTATTCAAAATATCATACTCCTGAATTTCACGATCTTCGCCAGGGATAATATCAGGATATTCTGGTTCTTCTCCACTGTCTCGTTTAGTTTCATACATACTGTCCTGATATGCAATATTGTTTTCATAGTTAAGATACATCATTACATTTTCCAGAACAATCAATTCTTTAGGGGAAAAGACTTCCATTAATTTGGAATTCCATTCGGCATAAACAGCGTTCATAATTAAATCCAATCAGGTTTGCGAGAAGGCATACGAAGATAGTTCTCCGCAACCCAAGGTTTGGAAGCAATATACATTTTGTATGCAGTGAATGTATCAATGCTTTCGTCAAGTTTGTATTCATCAGGCATTGCCCTTGTGAATTCTACCACATTTTTGTAGATAGAGATTTCTTTTCCACTTTTAGTAGCAAAGATATTCTCTGCCACTTCAAGACCTTTCATACAAGCATGGTCTTTTTCATAACGATGCCGATACTCATTACAAAGGGCAAATCCGTGCCGAATCAACCAGGCAAGGTTCTCGTGGGATTTTGCTGCCCATTGAGTACAAGGATGATTACGGAAGGCACCCTTCTCCGTACTGTAAGGGAGACCATCCTTCTTGGGAATGTATCCCCAATCATAGTACCACTTGGAGAAGATGACGGAGACCATTTGACAGGTCTCCAAGGGCATTTTAACGACGTGTTTATCGGGAAGTGCCGCAGCAGAAAGCACCGGGCACTGGTCAGTCACAAAGATATTCATCCGAAAGTAGAATCAGGTTCCAGAGCAATATAATACTTCAAATTATACTTGGTGTTGCTGAATTGTGACAAAAGTTTTTCTGACACAACCACATCATAAGCACCGGGAATGATCTTGATGTTCTCAACCTTGAAGTTAAAGGTGAATTCTTTATCAGTCTCACCAACCACGATAGAGTATTCGTTGGAAGTATCATTCTTCTTATCACGAACCACCAAACGAATTACACCTGCTTCCCCAATAGCGGAAAGGTCGGGAAGTTGATAGACTGCTGCTGCCTTGAGAAGTTTCTCCAAAGATGCATGTTCCAGTTGGAAACAGACATCTGAAGAAGGAAGCTTGATTTCTTTTTCGGGAGGCGAGATAATTACATTAGGGTCTGCATAGAAATACTTGACCCGACGCTTACCCTCACGAATTGTGATGTAAGAATCATTTGTAAAATCCAGTTCAGGATCTTGGTGAAGACTCAGACCGTTCAGAAACTGATTCAGATCATAAATCGCAAAGTTACGAGGAAACTCTTCAGTAATATCTGCTTCGGCAAGAATATTTTTTGCCACAGAAATAGTACGGAGTTTATTACCTTGCTTGACCAGAATAGAATTGTTGATTCCAGCAAAGTTCTTGAGAATAGTCAGGGAGTTGTCAGAGAGTTTCATAATTTGGGGTTTTAGTTTCATTATCAACGGAATTCGGACAGGCCATTATCCTTACGAGAATAATGACCATCAAAGTGGAGCAGTAGCATAGCATAGTGAATCACTTTCAGCAAGTCACGTTTGTTGCGACCATCTTTGTCTCCATAACGACTACCATATTTCAGGATGTTTGCTTGACAAAAACCTGCGGCAAGTTTTTTTGCTGCCATCAGGTCAATAGTTTGAATGTCAGCATAACCATCTTGATCACCGCAATAATGACCGCTATAAGTAGTAGTCACATAATCCTCAACTTCTTTGAGAATTTTATCTTCGTTATATTTCCAAAAATGATGTTTAGAACTAGGACTAATCACAAATTTAGGTTCAGATTTAACAGTAAAGGTACTTGGGGGATTAAAAACAAGATGATCTGGAGCAGCACAAGGATTTCCAGTCAAACTAATACCATCATCCCAGTAAGATTGATCGGACATTCCACCAGGAAGGCCAGATCCTGTGAATGAAATAGTATCAGGAGATTCTGCTCCAAACATTGCACTATTTCCACTTACAATGTAGTCACTATAATTGGATTCAAAGTTTTCTTTTTTATCAGGAATTTCAGACATTTTAAATCATAGTAAAGAGTAAAAAGAGGAGGCACATTAACCTCCTCATATTCTATCAGTTTTCAGATGCTTCGTCAAGTGGCATTTGGAAATCAGCATCAACTTTATCATAAAGTTCCAGGAAAGATTGCTTGGTCTCATCATCAAAACGATTGACGCAGACTTGAATTGCCTTTCCTTTATCTTGAAAGATACTGTAGGCACGGATGATATGCACCAAACGGCGAGTGCTGATGATTTCTTCAATACCACCATCATAGAACGTCTTACGGATGATGTCTGCCCAATCTACAAGGCGCTTGCAGAAGTCACGGTCTTCTACACCAAGATCCAGAGCAACGCCTTCAAGGATCTTCTGCTCAGTAGCAGGAGCAGGATAGGACTGCTCAAAGGTTACAGGAAAACGTTCTAGGAAGGCTTCGTTGAGCACGTTAGTTCCAATAAACCTACCATCGTCCGAACCTTTGCCTTTAGTGTTGGCAGTTGCGACGACGTTGAACCCGTTTGTTGGTTTAATGAATGTTCCAATTTTTTTGAGGAAAACTCCCTTCCCTTCCAAGATGGATTGAAGACAGAGAATTTTATTACTTGCGAGGTCGATCTCGTCAAGGAGCAGTACAGCACCTCGTTGGAGGGCTTCGATAACGGGACCGTTGTGCCAAACAGTTTCGCCATTAATAAGGCGGAAACCACCGATGAGATCATCTTCGTCAGTCTCTACTGTAATATTTACACGAATCAATTCACGCTTGAGCTGAGCACAAACCTGCTCCACACTGAACGTTTTACCATTACCCGAAAGACCCGTAATGAACGTTGGATAAAAGAGATTGGAAGCAATAATTTTTTTAATATCGTTAAAATTACCAAACTTGACGAAGGTATCATCTTTATCAGGAATAAGATTTTGTTCCACAGCAGGAAGAGCAGCAGGTGCTTGATAGGTACGCTCAATTTGTTCAACTTTCTCTTGAGTCACTTCCAGATTCCAACGAGCACGATCAGTCTTAAAAGGTTCAAGGTGGCGAGTTACAGTCTGATAATTCATGTTGCGAGAAGCGCAATATCCACGAATATCACCTGCACTCAGTTCAGAACCAAACAGGGATTTGAGATCAGCGATCAGTTGGTTGTCAGTCACAGAAATTTTACGGGGCATGATGTAGTTAGGTAGTTTTGTTTAACTGAAGTAATTATAGTAGCAAGAAGGGGGGCAGTCAGTGCCCCCTGTGACAGTTTGGAAAGTGGTTAGGCAACCAATTCCACAAACTCTCCAAGAACCTTCTTATTCATTTTTTTGGATTTAAGAGATTTAACAAATGCAGTTTTGATTTGAGACTTGGTGGCATCTTCGGCAACCTCAAACTCTGCATCATTTGCAAGAGCAGAAGCAGAAAGTCCAAAGTAAGTATGATAACCAGAATTCTTAATGGAGAAAGTTCTTTCTTTTTTCCAAGAAGAGGTAATCTTATCATACTCAGTGCCGATATACCCAGTATAACGACGAATGAAACTATTAGCATCACGTGATTCCAAAATTCTCATACCAATAAAATTAACGGTAGGGAACTTATCACGGAGATTACGAAGTAGCACATCAGTAAAACCATACCACTCAACATTCAAAGAATAAGTATTTCCAGTCTTACGGTCACGCAGGAAACCATTTGACCCAATTGAATTCACACCAAGATAATCTCCATCACGACGATTAAACCCCTTATGATGCTTCAATGGTGCTGCTTCACCATCAGTCAGAATCACACACTGGACTTTCTGCAGTTTATTATCTTTTTGGAAAGTAGGAAGAATTTCATGAAGAGCAATCAAAGTCTCATTTAAAGGAGTTCCTGAAAGACTCCAACCGATTGGAGGAGTATAACGAGTATAATGCTCATCACTAAAACTACGAGCAATCCGATAGATATTCAACATTTGGTCTTCAAGTGTCTTACCATTTGTCTTACTGGTAAGCATATTCATCAAAGAAAAATATTCACAAACCTGAATCAATCCATCTTTCTTTTGATACAAGGGTTCAGGCATAATCGGTTTATTGTTCTCATCATACTTAAAGATTGGATAATCATTGGTGAAGGCATAGACTTCAAAAGGAATATTAACTTTCTTACAGAACCAGATGAGGTTGAAGAGTTGCTTTACAGTATCCAGCATTACACGACTCATAGAACCAGACCAGTCCAAAACAAACACCAGACCGTGATTCTTGCCGTCTGCAAGCGTTGTCACCTTACGGAAGAGGTCTTCGTTGTATTTGTAGGTATGCAGTTTAGAGCAGTCTAGAACGCCTGTACGGGCGGTTGAGGCACGTGCATAACTATCTGCTGCCTTACGACACTCAAACTCTTTGACCAGATAATTAACTTCTTTCTGCGCCGAACGCTTAAATTCACGGAACTGTTTATCCGCCTCACCAAAGATTTCACCAGATTCATAGACATTAGTATCAAGATAATGTGCCCAGGATTCCTTACAACGATTATGAACTTCAACATTACTTACAATAATTTGCTTTACATTTAGTTTAGGAATCTCCACATAAACATTTTCCCAACCATCTTTATTTACAAGGTCTTTAAGTGCTTCTTCAAGATTATCAGCGGTCTTAACTTCAGGTTCAGAAGTTTCACCACCTTGCTCACCTTTAACTTCTTGTTGCCCCTGTTTTTCGGATTTTTGTTCGCCAATTTCATCAGAACTTCTACCATCACCACCTTCCATTTCGGGTTGATCGTTCTCACCTTCTTCTTGATCAGTAAAATCTGAGGGTGAAGAATTACCATCAGGTTCCTCATTTTCGTGAGAATCTAGATTAACTTTAGTTTCTTCCTGTTGCTTTTGCTTACAGTATTTGTAAAGTGCTTCGGCAGCATCAAGTGCCTCAGCAAAAGTTTCTGCATCACCAATCTGATTGATGATATTCTGCTCTTCTACCGTAAAATCAAGAGAGATAAAATTACCAATCTTAAAATAAAGATTGGCACGATCAGCAAGATTATAAGTGGAAATATCCTCATCACCCAATTGAAAGAAGTCCTGATCACTCAATTCTTTATATCCACCATAGAAAGTCTTGGCAAGACCCGCATACTTACGCTTCATCAATTTCTCAATGCGAGCATCCTCAGTCACATTCACAAACTGGAGAGGGATCTTATTATTTTTAGACCAATCCTCATCAGGTGTGAAAAGTGCGTGACCGACTTCGTGACCAACCAAAAGGTCATACACAATATTGCTTGCCTTCTCCCACATAGGCAGAGTGAGCACACGAGTATGAACATTAAAGCAGGCAGTCTCTACTTTCTTGTGCTCAACCACAAGGTCTTCAGTAGCAAGCAGTTTGGCAAGTTGAGATTTGATTTCGTGATTGACAGTCATAGGTTTGTTTTGGAATGAACCCATCATACAAAAAAAGAGGGTGGTGAGACCCCCTGATGTGCCAGTTTGAAAAGTGGAATTACCGAATTCCTTTTTCCTTTTTAACCTGAGCAACACGTTCTGCTCCTGTTGTTCCTTGAAATTGAGGTAAATTTAATCTTCCTCTGCGAATATCTTTTGCATCCTTATTCATTTCATCTCTTTCTCTATGTTCTGCTCTTCTATCAACGTCCCCCGTATGAAGAGATGAATTTGGAATATTTACTCCTGCACGACCTGCTCTTGCAGTTCTTACTTCTCTTTTTTGTGCTTGAGTCAATCCAGCATCTACTTTTGCCTCAACAATACTCTCTCTCCAATCTTCACTCATATTTGCCATAATAGTAATTGCTGCCTCATTTGTATCAGCATAACCTTCATCAAGGAGGTGTGAAAGAATGATGTTGTAGAGGTCAAAACTGTCAGTAATACGATAAGCACCTGTTGTCCCTGGTTTTGGATGCATATTTCTTGCTGTTGTTTCAGTTTTCTTTGCAGCAATGTGAGCAGATGCTCTGGTTACCTTTTCCCTCTTCCCCAATTTATCAACTGACTGTTGAGTGTCTCCTTGAGCAGCATCCAGTCTTTGATCAGCAACAGCATTTCTTGCCCTATCACCAATTGCACTTTCATCAAGATCATAAACTTGACTATAAGATTCTTGAAGGGCACGAAATTCTTGTGAGTTCATCTTTACAATTACTTTTTGAATTATTTATAAAAAAAGAGGGTGGTGAGACCCTCTTGTGTGCCAGTTTGAGAAGTGGTCTAAACCATTTCTTATCTAGAATGAATTTTTCGTAAATTCTCTTGTTTCTGACGATAATCTGGATCATTCTCCATCCTTTCCTGATGTTTTTTCTGCCTCTCCATAAAGGCATCTTGTTCCTGTTTTTGTCTATACTCTTTAGCTCTTCTACCCATAGAAGCAGTAATTTCATCCAGTTGCTCAATCTCTTCAACAATACTCTCTCTCCAATCTTCACTCATATTTGCCATAATTGCTTCTGCTGCCTCATTTGTATCAGCATAACCTTCAGCAATTAAATATTCCATAATATATTCATCATTTAATCCTTTTCTTGCAACGTGACCAGCAAGTTTAGCAGCACCTGATGCTCCCTTACCAACTTCAAGAGCAACTCCACCAACTTTTTTAGCTACATTACTAATTGTTTTTCCAGTTTCTTTTGCAGCACTCATAGCAGCGTTGTGCCTTTCAATACCCCTATTAACAGCACCCGCAACACGGTCCAAGAATCCTGGTTTTTTAGGTTGTTTCTTTGCAGCAGCAGCAACTGCAGATTGTCTTTCAAGAGATGCCTTCATCCCGGATGGTTTTGATGCGGATGCCTTATTTTCAGTTTCTTGTCTTGCTGCTTTTTGAGCACGAAGTCTCTTTAATGATGCTGCCTTTGGTTTTCCTTGAATTGCTTTTCCAGAAGCAAGTTTAGGTTCAATCTTTGTTCCACCTGCCCTTGCTTCGGTTAAATAATATTCTTCAGCAATAGTATAAACAAAATTAGCAAATCCCTCTAGACCAAGATCTTCAATCAGAATATCAACTCCATCCTCATTTAACCCCATTTCATAGAAATATTCCGCAGCAATCTCTACCTCCTCTTGCCTTATAACTCCCTTCATTTTTGGACCTTTTCTTGTCGCCTTAGATTTGGGAGAATCGCTATATGGGGGTTTATCATAAGCATCAGTCAATCTTGGACCTGTAGCACTTTCTTGCTCATAAATTCCATTATAAGCTTCCCAAAGGCCGACAATTTCTTGATCTCTCATTTTTCCAAAAACTTTTTCAATTATTTATAAAAAAGAAGCACCCCTTTCGGAGTGCTTTTTCTTGAAGGCTTTAAGTCGTGCCTTTGCTTGTCGGAGTGCTTGTGGTTTAAGTTTCCGCTTCTGATCCTTTTTGGAGTGGTGTTGCCAGTTTGGGGTGTTCATTTTGGGTTACGGCCCAATCTATGACCGTGCGAATTTGTTGATTGTAGAACCATACAGATTTTAGCATATCGGCGCTCACTCCGTGGGTTTCCATCTGAACTATCAGGGAATTCAGATCTTTGGGGAAGCAGGTGCCACCAAATCCACGATCATTATCAAATCCAGGGACTTGAGTATGAGATTCTCCAATCCTACTGTCTGAGGTTACACCAGAACACACAGTTTCATAATTCATTCCAACTGCTTCACAAAGATCGTACATTTTATTAAAGTATGCTACTTTGCAAGCAAGGAAACTATTTGCGAAATATTTAATTGCCTCACTTTCATCAGAAGTAGTTATAACACTTGGAATTTCTGGAAATATAGTTTTAAAGAAATTTACGAACTGTTGGCAAAGATTTTTATCACCACCAACAACATTTCTTTCAGAATTCCTAAAATCTTCAACCGCATTCCTAGCAGTTAAAAATTCTGGATTGTGAATAACTTTATGTTTTTTAGAATATTTTTTAGTAGTTCCAATAGGTACTGTAGATTTAATTACAAATATACCATCAACAGTTTTTGGAAGATCTTTAAAAAAACTATCTAAAATTGAAAGATCACACTCTCCAGTTGATTTCATTGGAGTTGGTAAGCAAACAAAAATAAATGCTTGCTTCAATACCTCATCTAATGTATTAAATGATTTATTTTTATCAACATCAAAAACTTTACAGGATATTTTATCTCTTAGATTTTGATATACTGCATTTCCAACAAATCCATTTCCAATAATTCCAATCATAAACTAATCCTACTAAATCCTTTTACTTTTTCAAATTTTATTACATTATCAAATTTATCATAAAGATCCGTTTTGTGAGAAATCACAAAAATATTAGCATCTTTAATAACATAGCGAATAATTTTCAAGAACTCATCAGTTCCGAAACCATCAAGTGAAGAATCAAATACCTCATCCATAATTAAAAGATTGGTATTCACAGAGTTCTTGAGTCTTGCAACTTCTCTCCAAGTAAATAGCAAACTTAAATCTACACGCATCTTTTCACCTTCACTAAAAGAACTATAAGAGAAGTTCTCGTGAATCGGTGATTGAATAGATTCATTAAACTCTTCATCCAGATGAAAATTAATGTAAAAATCCATCATCTGCAAATAACGATTCACCTGTTGATTGATGAAGGGAAGATACTTCTTGATGATTTTAGTTTTTACACCATCATCTTTGAGAAGAGAATATGCAAAATCGTAATAAACAACTTCTTCCTTTTTCTTTGATAGATCACCAAATGTCTTCTGAAGATTTTCCCGAAATTCTTCTAATTTATCATGTTCAGTATTTCTGTTTTTAAGTTGTTCGGTAATAGTTTGAATTTCAGATTCAAGGTCTCGGATTTGTCTTTGATTGTGGGAAATCCGAGTATTGTTTTGAGAAATCTCATGGTTGAGTTTTGTAATCTCTTTTGAAAGTGCAGTGAATTGACGCTCCCTTTCTTCTTCCAATTTTATGGTCTCCTCAAGGTCTTTATAACCTTTTTGAAGTTCTTTTGCCTTATCTTGAGCGTCTGTAATTCTATCTAGACGAAATCTTTCATCAATAGTTTGAGTACAAGTGGGGCATACCGCATTTTCGGTAAAGAACTTATGCTCTGTGGCAATAGCAGATAGTTTCTGAGAAATTTTACCTTTCAGATTTCCAAGTTTTTTAAGTTTATCGGCAGCACCAGTTACTTCCTCAAGTTCTTTCGTAAATTTAAAAATATCTTCTTCAGTAATAGAATTCTCACGCATATGAACTTCAGATTCGTTCATCAATTCAGTTACTTTTACTTTACGATTTTCAATATTTTCTTTGCCCCGATTTTCCAACTCTTCAATAAAGTTCTTTTGCATTTTCTCTTTATCTTTTAGAGTTTCTTTGCGAGATTCTAAAGATTTAATCTGATCTTTTTCTACACGAATCCTATCCTTAATTAGAGCATTCATCGCAGAGAAAATACGAATGTCCAACAAGTCCTCAATCACCTCACGACGATTTGCCGTAGTGAGTTGCATAAAAGGTACAAATGTACTAGATCCCAGAATCACAATTTGGGTAAAAGACTTATAATTAACTTTAAGAATGTTTTCTTCTAGAATTCTTTGATTGGCACGATCATCTGCTTCTTTATGTAAGATAACTCCATTTACCTCAATATCAAATGTATTTGGTTTAATTCCACGACGAACAAGATATTCTTTACTATTTACAGAGAACTCAATCTCTACCAAACAATCCTTTTCATTAGTACTGTTGGCAAGTTGAGGTTTATTAATCTTACGAAATGGGCGATTGAACAAAACAAAAGTCAAGGCATCTAGCACAGTAGATTTGCCAGCACCATTTGTTCCAATAATCAAATTGGTATTGTGGTTTTCAAAATTAATTTCAGTCCAGTTATTACCAGTACTTAAAAGATTTTTCCAACGAATTTTATGAAATTGAATCATTTTTTGGGGGGAATTACGATATCTTCGGGAGTAATTACGGCATACTTGTAATTATGCATCTTACAAGTCTTTATGGCAAGATCATCATCTACTTCTATTACATCCATTTCTTTTTCTTCTTGATCTTCCAACATTAAAGCATAACGAGTGGCATCATCCTCTTCCTCAAATAAGAACAGAACTTTTTCACCATACTGGTCTTGAACAGCATATGCACCATCATCTTTTCTATCTTTAAGAGTAAGAAGAAACATTATTCTACTTCGCAAGCTTGTCTATAGAGGTCTTGAAAAATTCCTTTGATAATATTTTTATCATACGCAAATTCTGCATCATCAATATAACGATTTAGAATTGAAATTGTATTCTCTTCCTCATCAATTTGAAACTCTTCATTTTCTTTAATATCAAAGTTTTCAATAATCTTAAGTTCTTGAACACCTACAGTATAAAGTTTGTCGATAAATTTTTCAAAATCTTTTGGTTTTGATTTTTTGCGAACAATTACTTTTACAATTTTATTCTGATACTCAGTAGGATCAAATATTTGATAAGGAGTATCATCATAATAAAGATTATAGAATAATTTATGAGGATTATTAATCGGAGTGTGGATGAGAGTTTCCGTATCAAAGATATGAAATCCACGAGGATCATTTACATCATTCCAATACATCTCATATGTATTACCTAAGTAATAAATTTTACCATTATCAGAACGAGTATGATAGTGCCCAGAAAATACTTTGGTAAATTTATCAAAAATCTTTGAGTCCATACCATGCTCTTCCATCACAAGATTCCGATTTACGAGGAAACCTTGAAGTTCTAAATGCCCCATTGCAATCTTTGCCTTGGACTTCTTAATTTGATTAATAGTTTCATCATAATTCTCACTACAAATCCAGGGCACCATCATAATATCTAAACCACCAACGTTAATTGTCCGTGGAGAACTATAGGTCTTAATATTTGAGTAAGTTTGAAGAAGAAGACTTGGAGAATTAACACTGTTGGTATTCTTATAGTAACAATCATGATTACCAATAATCATATGAACTTCATGATTTTTAAGAGGTTCAAATACAACTCTCTTCGCCCATTCCAGACTTTGATAATCAATTGACTTACGACTATCAAAAGCATCACCCATATGAATGACTGTCTCTACCCCGTGCTCTTCTAGTCCAGGAAAGAAAACATTCTTATAGAAAAGTTCAAAGTGATCGTGAAGATGCTTTGAACCTTTTTTGGCACCGTAGTGACTGTCGGTGATGATGGCAATTTTCATCGGTTGTTGTTTCTGTATTGGATGTTGTCCTTCATGGAATTATACTCTGAATTGCTCCCAGAAAGCAAGTTATCGTCGATAACCATAACCTCATCAAAACCAGTTCTTTCAATAATCTTAGTTTTAATTTCTAACTGCTTTTTTTCTTTTTGAATTCTACGCAGAAAAGCAAAGTGAATAATTTGAGTAAAGTATGCAAAAGGATTCTGAGATCTTTCTGGATTGAAATTATGAATATACTGAACACAATTCTCAATACCATCGGAAATCATATCCTCACGAAACATATAATTAACAAAGTTTGGTTTATAGGATAAATGAGTAGCAATCTTTAAGAAGCAATCACCTAGGTAGTTAGGAATCCTGGGTTTTCCTTCCCAATGCCCTGACTTTGGTGGTTCTTTATCATATTTCTCAACAAATAATTCTCGTGCTTTGGCAACTTTAGCACGATACACTATCATTGCTTCTAACAACTCTTTATTATTTACATAATGCTCTGATTTCTTTTTTGCCATGGTGGTCTCATTTATCCATTAATAAGTTAAGTTAATTATAGCACACTTTAGGGGGGCTTGACAACTACTGGATTTATAAGTAGAATAGGTTTGTTCCCGTTAAAGATGAGTACTAGCTTTCTTTAATATCTTTATATAACTCTTCAAGTTTTTTACGAGCTTCCTCAACGGAGGAGATGTATCCCATTTTATCGGAGACTTTTACTTCACCTGATGATGCATACACTTCTACAGAATCATCGGATATGTATTCGGTATATACTTTAATCAATCTTTCATCATTAGTTTCAGTCATAGTAATTACTTTATCAAGTTTAATCATAAAAAAATCATCATTTGCAAGTTCAATCCACGGTTTTACTTTTATATAGGATTCGGTAGGACCAGAATGGAATTTTATGATGATAGGATTTTGAAGAATTATAATAGGATCTCCGTCGTTTTCATCTACACAGATTAACGATAGAATTTCTTCACCAGATACTAATTTTAAAATGCAATAAAACTCTTCACCCATTAGTTTTTTAGTGGTATATTTACAATATCGTAATTAAAGTTTTCTTCATTATAGATTTTAATTCTTTCAATTAGGTGATTAAGTGTATAATTTTTTCTTGATTTATAACTGATATCATCGGCAATATCATATAGAGTTGCCTTTACTTTGTTTTCACCTTTTCTGAGTACTCTTCCGATAGATTGAAGATTTCTAATTCTCGATTTCGATGGTGACGCAAACACAACATTATGTAAATTACGAATATTGATACCGGTAGAAAAAGTCCCATAGGATGCCACAATAA
>Ga0209500_10002480_pt1 | contig 13040 bp, 10 predicted proteins | sample S_140212_EF_Meta_FD_187323 | JGI IMG/M metagenome (GOLD analysis project Ga0209500, IMG submission 187323) | Freshwater microbial communities from Lake Simoncouche, Canada to study carbon cycling - S_140212_EF_MetaG (SPAdes) (version 2) | ecosystem: Environmental > Aquatic > Freshwater > Lake ...
TCATTGATTCCCCAGCTTCAGCGATGCCTCCAGCAAATATAACAGGAAGTTCGGATTTCCCAATCACTGAATCTATTTGTAAAACTAAATCAATTAAATAATCGGCTGCTATCGCAAGAATATCCTGTGCGGATAGATCGCCCTTATTTGCAAGTGCAATTACCGGTTTGGCAAGTGCCGCAATCGCTGATCTATCTTTAGAATATACAAACTCTTTTATTCCATTCCAATCTTTGCATTTAGTAAAATCTAATACTTCAGCTTCTAGCGACCCTTTTGTAATCGCGCTTTTAGTATCTATTGCAGTTAAGGTTCGCCGAATTGCTTCACGGCCAATCCAATACCCGGCACCTTCATCGCCTAGTAAATATCCCCAACCACCAGCTCTTACAACTTTTCCAGTTTCAGTCATATAAATTGCAATTGATCCGGTACCTGCATATAAGAAAATTCCGTCACCGAATTCAAAATGTGCTCGATAACCAAGGACCATATCAATCACAATCTCTATCTCAATTTCGCCAAATACGGATTGGAATATTTCGATAATCTCGCCATTATTTTCCAGATCTGAGCTAGTGCCAGTTATCCCCGCATAGACCGAGATTATTTTTTCGCCTCCGGCAGCAGACTTAATCTCATTAAGAACTTTTAATAAGCGAGTTTTAGATTCTGGTCGATAAACATGACCGTCGATCGGTTCGGAAACTCCTTCTTTAATTTTTCCGGAGTTATCGCGTAGCGCCCATTTTGCTGCAGTAGCGCCGCCATCAATTCCTAATGTGAACATGGCGTTAGCCTTTCACAGCGCCTGCAGTTAATCCCTTAATGAACTGCTCCGAAATGACCAAATAGAGCGTAATTAATGGAAGTGCGGCAATCATCAAGCCCGCGAAAATGATGCCCCATTGTGATGAATACTCTCCGAAAAATGCAGTCAATCCCTGCATGATGGTTTTCTTCTCTGGCGATTGTAAGAAAACTAGTGGTAGGAAGAAATCGTTCCAAATTGGGATAGCTGAATAAATCGCAACAATTGCAAGCCCGGGCCTAACAAGCGGGGTAAGTACAACTCGCAGCAATTGAAATTCTGATGCGCCATCAATCCGAGCTGCATTATCTAGATCAGAAGGTAACGCACTAAAAAATCCACTCATGATGAAAATTGCTGCTGGTAGTGCGCCAGATGTGTAAACCAGAATTAAGCCAATATGAGAATCTAAAAGGTGCATCCATTTAAGTTGGATAAAGAGTGGCAAAATCGCCAACTTCGCTGGTACTAACATGCCAGAGAGAATAAAACCAAGAATTATTGAATGTCCTCTAAATTTATACCGCCCCAATACAAAACCAGCGCCTAATGAAAGTAGTAAAATCAATATTAATGAGCCACCTGTAACAACTAATGAATTCTTCATATAAGTAGGAAAAGTACCGCCAGCCCAAACATCTTTGAAATTTTGCCAATAGGGATGGGTGGCGAGCTTCATTGGTGAACGCGCGAAATCATTAGTTTCTCGTAATGAAGAATTCACGATAAACAAGAGCGGTAAAATTACGATTATGGTATTGAAAATTAGAATCGAGCGAAAGAATAACTTGGAGGCAAATAATTTGATCACATCTGCACCTCGCGAGAGCGCAAATATTTAGAACCAAATCCTGCGCCAATTCCAACAACTGTAAATATCAATACCCCGAGTGCAGCGCCAATTCCAATTTCATTTGCGCCAGAATCAACCGAGCCAAAAGATAATCGGTAGAACATCAGAGCAAGCGTGTCGGTTGCACCAGCCGGACTACCGGAAGAACCCCCTAAAACATAAGGTAAATCAAACCATTCAAATGCGCCGATGAAAGTTAAAACGGTAACAATGGTCATCGATGGCGCTAATAATGGAAACATTATTTTACGAAATATTTGACTCTCGCTTGCGCCATCTATTTTAGCGGCTTCTAAATATTCACTATTGATAGCATTCAGCCCCGCAAGAAAAATAATTGCGGGAAACCCTACCCAGCGCCATAAGTTAATAAAAACCAATGTGGGTAAGGCTGTTGCTGTACTGCCAAGCCAAGTAAGAGCTAGCGAATCCCAGCCAACTTTATGAAGCAAATAATTTATCGGGCCATAAAATGGATCGAGCATTGCTTGCCACATATACCCAACAATTACTAATGAAAAAATCACCGGCAAGAAGATAACAGTTCTAAAAAATCTTTGACCGCGCTTTAATCTATAAAGCGCATAAGCGATTAAAATTCCAAGTGATGTTTGAATTATTAGAATTCCGATGAAAACCAGGGTGTTATGTCGCATCGCCATAAATAGCGAGTCTCTAAATGGAAATGCAAATAGTCTTCTAAAGTTTTCGATTCCGGCAAAACTGCCACGTTGGAATCCAGTCCAATGAAAAAACGAATAACTTAAAGTAGTTAGAGCAGGCAAACTAGTGAAAATAATAATAGTTAGTAGCGCTGGGAGTAATAACAGTAAGGTAAATTTCTGTTGATCCCGTTTCATCGCTGATTTAGCCATTGCTCGTCTCTTTTTGCCTTGCGAAAAATTGATAAGGCGCAGAGATTTCTCTCTGCGCCTTATCGTTACTTATTTATGCCTTTGGTTTAAGTGGTGCGTACCAAGTTGCAACACCAGCTTGGATAGCCGCAGCTAGTTCAGCAGCGGTTTGGGTACCAGCTGCAACTTTCTGGAATCCAGGTTGCATGATGGATGATGATGTTGGTGCGCCGTAGCGGAAACCAACAAGAGTTAAGAATGGAGTTCCAGATGATGGAATCGCACGAACCATGCTGATGACAGCTGGATCGGTGACTTTTACGCCTGAAATTGTGGAGATCCAACCAAGTGAATCGGCAGCATCTTGCATGAATGCCTTGCTTGAAAGGAAGTTCATGAATTTAATTGCTGCTGCCTTATTTGCAGTCTTTGCATTAATAGCAAAGCCACCGTCAGCCCAGTTAGTAACATAACGTGGAGTTCCGGCTGCTGCTGCTGGAGCAGGCATCCAACCAACGTTTAGCGCAGGATTTAAAGAACGGAAATATGAGATTTCATAGTTTCCGCCAATATAGAACGCAGCTTTTTCGTTAGCAAAAAGACCACGTGCAGTGTTGTAATCCAAACCAGCATGGCCAGTTGGGAAGTATGCAACTAGATCTTTTACAGCTTGAAGTGAAGCTACGAAGTTTTTATCTTCGAATGTTTTCTTTCCGGCAACTATATTTTTGTAAAAATCATTGCCGCCGTAGAAAGTTGGTCCTACTGCGCCCCAGAGTTGTTCCATACCAGGTGCATATCCACTGCCATTACCCAAAGGCAAAATTCCGGCAGCTTTGACTTTATCCATTGCAGCGAAGAATGATGACCAAGTAGTTGGAAGTGCCTTAACGCCAGCTTTCTTAAGCAGGTCTGGGTTATACATAACTCCAAGAACTGAAGTTGCATATGGCAATCCATATTGAAGCTTGCTCGTATAGCCCTGTGCTCCGGCAAGTGTTCCTGCTGGAATCTTTGCAAGTGCTGGAATATCTTTCGATGTTAGCGGCATAAAGTAGCCAGCATCAGAAAGATTTGCCATTCCACCGTACGCACGCATCTGCATTACATCGGGCCCTTTTCCTGCTGTTAGCGCAGTTGAAAGTAGTGCGTTGTAATCAGTAGCTACATATGGTGTGAATTTTACGGAGATGCCAGTTGCTGCTAGAAATTTTGCAGCTTGTGCTTCGTAGAAAACTTTATCTTCCGGACGCCAGCTCCAGAAGGTAATTTCTGTAGCTGCATTCGCAGGTGAAGCTGTAATTGGTACGACAATTGCAGCAGTTGCGAAAACTGCAGCCATTAAACCGCGTAACCGGCCTTTAGTTTTAATCACTTATTTCCTCCTCGAGAGCGGGATGGTTTAGAAGTTGAATGAAATCCCTCGATATCACTCAGCTTCTTTCCAGAACGGATTCCCACAGCCGCCCTAGATTGATCTAGAGCAGTCTTAGTTCCGCTCCAGTTTCTCTGTGCTAACGCAACACAGAGACAGTCAACCACCGTTAATTGTGCGATTCGACTCGCAGTTGCACCGCTTCGGAAGGTGGTTTCCCGAGCAGAGGTATGTAACACAAATTCGGTAAGAGCGCTAGCTGGACTTCTAAGTGCATTAGTTATTAAAACTAAACTTACACCACGCTTCTTGAATTCAGACATTACATCAACAACATCTAAAGTAGTGCCGCTATGACTAACCGCAACTAAAACGTCGCCTTCTTTTAATAGTGCTAGCGAAGTTAGCGCTGAATGTGCATCGCGCCAAGCAACTGCGTGTTTCCCTAATCTATTTAATTTAAGTTGTAAATCCATCGCAACATAACCACTTGATGCCAACCCGATTATCCCAATTGTTTTAGCATTTTCCCAGAGCGTAAGCACTTCTTCGAAAATCTTTAAATCTAACCGCTCAGTGGTAGTTTGAATCGCACGTGAATCCGCATGTGCAATTTTCTTAATAATGTCTGCCGAAGTGTCGGTTGAGGTTATGCCGCCATCTAATTCTGATTCTGCAATTCCTAAATATTCAATCCGGCTGAGGTCGCTTACAAGTGCAAGCCGAAATTCTGGATAACCTTTAAACCCTAGCGTTTTACTGAATCTGACAACTGATGCAACAGAGGTTTTGCTAAACACCGCGAGTTGCGAGATGTTCATCTCGGAAACTTGATCTGGATTTTCGATTACTACATTTGCGATCGAAACTTCACTCGCATGAAAAGATGAAAATGAGTTTTTAATCGCTCCTAAAATATCGCGATAGTTTTTTCCAACAACTCGGAGTGGTGTGGATGTAGCGGTCATTGCCCACCTCCGGTGAAAATTAAATTCAACAAATGTTTTGCTTGGTGAAAATTATCGCCTTATTGAGCCAACGTCAAGCCCAAAACCTTCGATTTGAACGAGTTATTAATGTCCCAGCGCTTCTCGGATTCGATTTGAGGAGGCAAGCAATCGCTCGCGAGCAGCTTTCGCCTCCAGATTTAAAAGCAACATCAGGATTGCAACTTTCACTTCGTGATTCGCTTCGTTAAGAGCTCGTATCGATTCTGATCGAACCGCGCCAGTTGCTTTTTCAATAATTCGAATCGCGCGATCTTGCAACTTTTCATTGGTGACTTGAAGATCAACCATGAGATTTCCATAAGTCTTTCCAAGTCTAACCATGGCTATTGTCGAAATCATATTTAAAACCAATTTTTGAACTGTGCCTGATTTTAATCTGGTAGAGCCCGCAAGAAGTTCGGGCCCAGAATCTATTTCGATTGGATGATCGACGATTTTTGATAATTCAGAATTTGGATTGCTTGTTAATCCTATAGTTAGCGCACCAATCTCTTTTGCTAATTGCAGCGCACCGATTACATACGGCGTCCTGCCACTTGCGGCAATTCCAACTACGGCATCAAGTTGTGAAACTTTTTTAGCTTTTAAATCTGCAGCACCGGCGTTGGGATCGTCTTCAACACCTTCTGCTGGATTTCGAAGGGCATCGTCACCACCAGCAATAAATGCCAAAACTTGATTTTCGTCAACTGAAAAAGTTGGGCCACATTCGGCTGCATCTAAAACACCTAGTCGACCGGATGTTCCAGCACCTAAGTAAATTAACCGTCCACCTTGTAGTAAGCGATCCACAATGCCATCAATAGCTTTTTCAATTTCTGGAAGTTTTAAAGCGATTGCGCGTGGAACTTCGGCGTCGCTTTCATTCATCGCTTGCAGTAATTCGGTTACTGACATTGCATCGAGTAAGTGATATTTGGCATCGACCTGTTCGGTACGTAATGAACCAATTTTCGATTCAGAATTACCGTTTTCGATAGTCATTGACGCCTTCCCTTGAAGCAATACTCGTTTAAGAGTAATGCCCTAAGGAGAAAAGTCAAAAGTGGAACGAAATTAAGCGGTTGGTGCTTTCGCTAAATCTCCAGGTGAATCCGGTAATTGTTCTCTTGGCATACCTTTAAAAGTAAAGGTTTCGGAGCCAATTTCGCCTTCTTTTGCCGGTGCAACATCAATCAAGATGATCTCGCCAGCTTTAATATCGCCGAAAAGAATCTTCTCTGATAGCGCATCTTCAATTTCGCGTTGAATCGTGCGACGAAGCGGACGGGCCCCAAGAACTGGGTCATAGCCGCGCTTAGCTAAGAGCGCTTTTGCGGTCGAAGTTAACTCGATGCCCATATCTTTCGCCTTTAAACGGTCTTCCAAGTTTGCGATCATAAGATCAACAATTTGGACAATTTCATTCTCGCTTAATTGATGGAAAACAATCACGTCATCAATACGGTTTAAGAATTCCGGACGGAAGTGTGTTTTCAGTTCATCTTGAACTTTCGCCTTCATCCGCTCGTAATTACCAAGCGCATCAGAGACATTGGTGAAGCCAAGCGCCAAACTCTTAGAGATATCGCGAGTACCAAGGTTTGTAGTCATAATGATTACAGTGTTCTTGAAATCAACAACTCGGCCTTGCGCATCAGTTAAGCGACCATCTTCAAGTACTTGTAATAGTGAATTGAAGATATCTGGATGTGCTTTTTCAATTTCATCAAAGAGCACAACAGAGAACGGCCGACGTCGTACTTTCTCAGTTAATTGGCCACCTTCGTCATACCCAACAAAGCCTGGAGGTGCACCAAAAAGCCTTGAAGCAGTGTGCTTTTCAGAGTACTCCGACATATCAAGTTGAATCAGCGCATCCGCATCGCCAAATAGGAATGCTGCAAGCGTCCGTGATAATTCAGTCTTACCAACACCAGATGGACCAGCGAAAATAAATGAACCGCCCGGACGTTTTGGATCTTTTAGCCCCGCGCGAGTTCGACGGATTGCTTGTGAGAGCGCCTTGATGGCTTGGTCTTGACCGATAACACGACGGTGAAGTTCGTCTTCCATGCGAAGCAAGCGCGCAGTTTCAGCTTCAGTTAATTTGAATACTGGAATTCCAGTTGCGGTAGATAGAACTTCTGCAATTAATTCTTCATCAACTACAGCGACAACATCTAAGTCGCCAGCTTTCCAAGCTTTTTCTCGCTCTGCTTTTTCCAAGATTAAATTCTTTTCTTTATCGCGAAGTGCAGCAGCTTTTTCAAAATCTTGGCCGTCGATTGCTGATTCTTTTTCTTTTCGAGCATTTGCAATCTTGTCATCGAACTCACGAAGCTCTGGTGGCGCAGTCATGCGGCGAATTCGCAGTCTGGAACCAGCTTCATCAATTAAATCAATTGCTTTATCTGGCAAGAACCGGTCAGATACATATCGATCTGCAAGCGTGGCGGCAGAAACTAGCGCAGCATCTGAAATCGAAACTTTGTGATGGGATTCGTAACGATCGCGCAGACCTTTAAGAATTTCAATGGTGTGCGTAAGTGAAGGTTCGGCGACTTGAATTGGTTGGAAACGTCGCTCTAACGCCGCATCCTTTTCTAAATGTTTCCGGTATTCATCAAGAGTTGTTGCACCAATTGTCTGGAGCTCACCACGAGCCAACATCGGCTTCAAAATACTTGCGGCATCAATAGCGCCTTCAGCAGCGCCAGCGCCAACTAGTGTGTGAATTTCATCGATAAAAAGAATTATGTCGCCACGTGTGCGGATCTCTTTTAATACTTTTTTCAAACGCTCTTCAAAATCACCGCGATATCGACTACCCGCTACTAGCGCGCCTAAATCAAGTGAATAAAGTTGTTTATCTTTTAAAGTTTCTGGGACATCATTTTTTACGATTGCCTGCGCTAATCCTTCGACTACCGCGGTCTTTCCAACGCCAGGTTCGCCAATCAATACTGGATTATTTTTTGTGCGCCGTGAAAGAATTTGCATGACACGTTCAATCTCTTTTTCGCGACCAATAACTGGGTCTAATTTTCCTTCACGCGCAGCTTGGGTTAAGTTTCTGCCAAATTGATCTAGAACTAATGAAGTTGCTGGTGTGCCCTCTGCTGGTCCACCGGTTGATACTGCTTCTTTTCCTTGATAACCAGAGAGCAATTGAATAACTTGTTGGCGAACTCGATTTAAATCCGCACCAAGTTTTACGAGAACTTGTGCTGCAACGCCTTCGCCTTCACGAATCAAACCAAGCAAAATATGTTCGGTACCGATGTAATTATGGCCAAGTTGCAACGCTTCGCGAAGCGAGAGTTCTAAAACTTTCTTTGCGCGTGGTGTAAATGGAATATGTCCTGACGGAGCTTGTTGTCCTTGCCCAATAATTTCCTCGACTTGAGCGCGGACTGCCTCTAACGAAATTCCGAGTGACTCTAAACCTTTTGCAGCTACGCCTTCACCTTCATGGATCAAGCCAAGGAGAATATGTTCGGTACCGATGTAGTTGTGGTTAAGCATCCGCGCTTCTTCTTGTGCAAGCACAACAACGCGACGAGCTCTATCGGTAAAGCGCTCAAACATGTGACGATCTCCTGACTATCCGCGGCTAAGCGGCTTGGGTACGGGTTTAGCCTAACGCGCCAGCAGAATCAGTGCGATACGGATTTTCGACATATCTTGCGGGCATTGCTGGGTTTAACCACAGAATCTAGTGATTTATGCCCGAATAGCCCTTTGAACTTCGCCTTTTATAGGACCTTAATCATTCTGGTATTTCCCAAGGTGTTGGGCTTAACGCTCTCTAAATCTAAGAACTCAGCGATACCTTCATCATAAGAACGGAGTAATTGTGTGTAGACATCGGGTTCGACCGGAGTCCCTTGAATCTCTACGAAACCATGACTTCCAAAAAATTTAGTTTCAAATGTCAAACAGAACAATCGCTTCACTCCAATTTTTTTAGCGCGATCGATAATGTGCTCCATTAATTGGTGTCCAACTCCATGTCCGCGCAATCTTTCAATTACCGCAACGGTACGAACTTCGGCTAAATCTTCCCAAAGTACATGCAGCGCCCCGCAACCAACAACTTCATTTCCCTCAACTGCTACTGAAAATTCTTGAACGCTTTCGAATAGCGTTACGGTTTCTTTGGAGAGCAACCTTCGTTGCAGCGAATAATCATCAATAATTTTTCTAATTGTTTTTACATCACTAGTTTGTGCATTTCGAATTTGTATAACACTCATATCAATTCTCTTCCGGCTTCACTAACGGAAATAAAATAGTTTCGCGAATTCCTAATCCGGTAAGCGCCATTAGCAATCGATCAACACCCATTCCCATACCGCCCATGGGTGGCATGCCAAATTCCATAGCACGTAAGAAGTCCTCATCAAGACCCATAGCTTCTAAATCTCCAGATGCGCCAAGTTTCGCTTGTTCAACTAATCGTTCCCGTTGTAGGACTGGGTCAATTAATTCTGAGTATCCGGTTGCTAATTCAAAACCATCAATATATAAGTCCCATTTTTCTGCTACCCCCGGAAGTTCGCGGTGCGCTCTTACTAGCGGCGAAGTATCGATCGGGAACCCTTTTACAAAAGTTGGAATGTTTAATTTGCCATTATATAAATGTTCAAATATTTCCTCGGCTAATTTTCCAGTAATCCACTTTGGATCGACTTTCATACCGAGCTTTTCCGCGTATTTCTTTAAGTTTTCTTTACTTGTCTCGGCTGTGACTTTCTCGCCAACGCCTTCAGAAATAGCGGTATAGAAATCTACTTCGCGCCATTTCCCACCAAGATCATTCTCGGTTCCATCATGATGCTTAACAACATGGCTACCGAATACCGCTTTTGCCGATTCTTGCACTAATTCGCGAGTTAAATCTGCTATTGAATTCCAATCACCATATGACTGGTAAGTCTCGATCATCGCAAATTCTGGTGAGTGACTTGAGTCCGCACCTTCGTTTCGGAAGTTACGATTGATTTCAAATACTCGCTCTAAGCCACCAACAACACATCTTTTTAAAAATAATTCTGGTGCAATTCGAAGAAATAATTCCATATCGTATGCATTGCTTTTTGTTTTAAATGGTCGAGCAGCAGCACCCCCATGCATAACTTGCAACATCGGAGTTTCAACTTCGATAAATCCACGAATATCAAAAGAATTTCGGAGAGATTTCATCACAATCGGACGAGTGCGGGCATTTGCGCGCGCTTCTGGACGCACAATTAAATCTACATAACGCATGCGTACGCGAGTTTCTTCCGAGAGCGGTTTATGTTCGACCGGTAATGGCCGCAACGATTTCGATGCCATCGTATAATTATTTGCCAGTATCGAAAGTTCGCCGCGCTTTGAAGTGATTATTTCACCGGTAACGCTTACTAAGTCGCCAAGATCAACATCGGACTTCCAAGCATTTAGAAGTTCTTCACCTACTTTATCTAGCGAAAACATTGCTTGTAACTCAGTGCCATCCCCTTCGCGGAGCGTTGCGAAACATAATTTCCCAGTATCTCGTTTGAAGATAACTCTTCCGGTAAGGCTTTCGATAATTCCAGTTCCAACATCAATTGGTAAATCCTTATGACGCTTGCGAATCTCAGAAAGTGATGCGGTGCGCGGTACTGCAACCGGATATGGCTCAATGCCACGGGTAAGCAGGCTTTCGCGCTTTTCGCGACGAATCCGAAGCTGCTCTGGAAGATCGTCAGCAACCTCTGGTTTTGGCTCGTTCATAATGGCTGCAGTCTAACCATTGCGAAGCTAAGCGTTGCGCTGATGAACTAACCGAAGTCCGATGAGGGTCAAATCTGGTTCGTGATAATCAATCATCTCGCTAATTCCTAAAACCAAAGGCGCTAATCCTCCGGTTGCAATAATTGATACGTTTTCGGTTTCTGGATAATCATTTTCTAACACCGTAATAATGCGATTAACTAAACCATCAACTTGGCCAGCAAACCCAAAGATAGTTCCAGATTGCAAAGCTTCTACGGTATTTTTACCAATTACCGACTTTGGTCTTATTAATTCAACTTTTCGCAATTGTGCAGCTCGGGCAGCTAGCGCATCGACAGAAATTTCAATCCCAGGGGCAAGTGCGCCACCTAAGAATTCTCCTTTTGGTGAAACCACATCTAGATTTGTCGAAGTTCCGAAATCAACAACTATGCAAGGTCCTTTATCGCCGTATAAAGTAAAAGCTGCGAGCGTATTTACAATCCGGTCTGCGCCGATTTCTTTTGGATTATCAACCAACAGTGGGACCCCAGTCTTCGTGCCTGGTTCAATAATTGTGCAGCGAATGTCCGAAAAATAAGTTGCAATCATGGTGCGGATCTCTCGTAATATAGCTGGAACAGTTGAACAAATTGCCAAACCATCAACTTTATAACCTTCAATAAGAGAGCGATATTGCAACCACAATTCATCCGAAGTGTCGCGTGGATCAGTCTTCACTCGCCATGACTGGATTAATTCGTCACCATCAAAAATTCCAAGAACTGTATTGGTGTTTCCCACATCAATGGTAAGTAGCATTAGTTATCTCCTAAGAAGTCGAGTCCGATATCAAGGTTTGTAGCAGAGTGGGTTAGCGCTCCGATTGCCAAATAATCAACGCCGGTCGCTGCATAACTTTTCGCGTTTTCTAAAGTAATTCCGCCTGATGCTTCTAATTTGAATTTCCCAGCAACCAGCGCGACTGCAGCGCGACATTGATCTGGTGACATGTTATCGAGCATCGCCAGATCAACGTTTAAATTTAAAATTTCATTCAATTGCGCAATCGTGTCCACTTCAATTTCAATTGGCAGGGTCGGGTTTTTAGTTAAAACTTGATTAAATGCGCTGGCTGCACCACCCGCAGCTTGCACATGATTATCTTTAATTAGCGCCGCATCGGAAAGTGACATTCGGTGATTGGTGCCACCACCCATTCGAACCGCAAATTTTTCTAATTCACGATAACCCGGTGTGGTTTTTCGAGTATCACGAATCTTAGTTTTGAATTCCGAAACTTCGCTGACCCAAACTTTTGTCAGAGTACTAATTCCACTTAGCTTTCCCAGAAAATTAAGCGCAGTACGTTCGGATAACAAAATGGCTCTCGTGTTCCCTTTAACTCTGATTAACGCCGAATTAGCTGGGGCTAAGTCACCTTCTGAAATCAATAATTCGTAATCATTAATTCCGCAATGTTCTAGGACGGCCACCGCTACCAATAGTCCAGAAATAACACCTGGCTTGCGATTGCGAAACTCGGCAGTTGATATTTGCTCCGGTGTTACTGTGGCATTGCTCGTAACATCGCTACCGCCAGCTAAATCTTCTGCGAGCGCAAGTTTAATTAAATCACTGATACTTGCTTCGGTTAATCCATAGTCTGCAATTTTCTTACTTAGTTGTGGAGAAAACATCAGTCACCCCCAATTCTGCAATTTCTGAACTCCAAGTGCCGTTGCTATCAATTCGTTGATGAATCCGTTTTTCCCATGCTTGCGAAACATTAGGAAAGTCCGCACGCCAATGGGAGCCGCGACTTTCACTCCGCTCTAAAGCGGATCTCACGATTGCGGTGGCTAAGTAGTAAAGATTTGTGGTTTCCCAAGAATCAATATTCGCTTCGTTGGTAGTAAAGAGCGCAAGTTTTTGTAAAGTCATTAAAGTTTCATCTAACGATTCTTTTGAGCGAACCACACCAGCACCACGCGACATCGCTTGTTGTAACGCTGTGCGAATAACTGGGTCTAATAAAATTTCCACGCTATTACTTTGTTTTGGTGCACTGAACTCTGGAATCGAAGCCGCAATATTTTCAGCTATCCGAGCGCCGAACACCAAGCCTTCGAGCAGTGAATTTGAAGCCAACCGATTAGCGCCGTGCGCACCAGTGCATGCGCTCTCCCCGCAAACATAAAGCCCTGGAATTGCACTCCTGCCGAATAAATCTACGCGCACGCCACCTGATGCGTAGTGTGAAGCCGGCGCTACTGGAATCAAATCGATCGTGGGATTTATGCCATGGTTCAAACATGATTGATAAATTGTTGGGAATCGTTCTGGAAAATCTGGAATTTTTGTTGCATCTAACCAAACATGTTTACTGCCACTGGACAGCATTTGTCGG
>Ga0209500_10002483_pt1 | contig 13027 bp, 22 predicted proteins | sample S_140212_EF_Meta_FD_187323 | JGI IMG/M metagenome (GOLD analysis project Ga0209500, IMG submission 187323) | Freshwater microbial communities from Lake Simoncouche, Canada to study carbon cycling - S_140212_EF_MetaG (SPAdes) (version 2) | ecosystem: Environmental > Aquatic > Freshwater > Lake ...
ATTCATTGTGAATAGTGAAGGTCGTGAAGTGCCTACAAGACTTATCGGTGAACAACATGTTAAAGAAGATTGTGGTGGGTGGATACCTAGCCTACAAGATTGGCTTATTAACATGAAGTTTGTTAGTTGGATGAATCGTGGTTATGACATGAAAGAAGGAGAATAGCATGGGTTTTCATATCAATGTTTGGAATATGCCTCGTATTGAAACATATGCCATGGCAAAAAAAGAGTTTCAAAGTAGAACTGCTGTGCGTGGTGAGAACCAATCGGTTCGTAGACTTGGCGATAGATACGAGAAAGAAAAGTGGTTGCGTCAAGAGATACAAGAAGGTGTTGAAGTTTATATTGCAGGGTATTACAACACAGACTTGGTTAGATTCTATCCAACACACCAAGAGATAACGCTAGGAAGTTATCCATCTAATAGCACTCAGTTATTTGTAGAGTATATAGGTGGTCATAACTTATACGCTTTTGAACATAAAAAATATGTGCCTACACCATTTACTAGAAGTCCTAATGTAAAAAACAGTCAGATTGAGTGCTCTGTATGGATAGGTAATGATAACTATTACATGAACGCACATGATTGGTATGCCATAAGTTATGACAGCAAACCCTTGTATCCCGAACAGTTTGAGAAAGCTGTTAAGTATAAGTTTGATGCAAGTCATATGCGTGAGTTGCGTAAGCCCTACAAAAAACTATTGAAGTATGCAGACACTATGTTGAAGTTAAGCAACAACGAAGGTGTAGAAAAAGATGAGAAGTTAAATGAACAAGGTCGTGAATACAAAGATAGAGAATTAGAGATGTTTGCAGACGAGGATAAAACTTATCTATCCTATTATCATTTGGTAAACCAATGTCAGCACAATAGGTGGAATGGTAAGAGTTATGACTCTATATGCAACATAGGTATGATTAAACGCTATCTTGATAAACAAATTAAGTTAGAAAACCCACAAGTTTTAGTAGAAGTTCAACCTGCGACAAGCGTATAACAATATACTAATGTCGCTTAACATTAAGGAGAGAGTATCATGCAACAAGAAATCAGTTTGAAACAAGCAGAGGAATTAATTGCAACAGTAGGTCGTGATGTCACAGTCCATCTCAAAGGGCAACCTGGCATTGGTAAATCATCAATACTTAAATCACTAAGTAAACGATTTCCCGACCACACACCTGTGTATATAGATTGTGCAGACTTAGACTTAGGTGACTTAGCCATGCCTGCCATGAACCATGAAACAAAGACAACCACATTCTATCCGAATGAAAGGTTTGCCATACATGACAACAAGCCTGTCATCATAATGCTAGATGAGATTACTAAGGCTAGTGAACCTGTTAAGAATATGTTATTACCTGTCATGTTAGAGAGACGACTAGGTGCAGTTAAGTTTCACCCCGATAGCATCGTGTATTCAACAGGCAACCTAACAACAGATGGTGTAGGTGATACCATGAAAGCCCATGCCAAGAACAGATTGACGGCAGTCATTGTTAGAAATCCTAATGATGATGAGTGGATTAATTGGGCTATTGATAATCAGATAGCACCTGAGGTTGTAGCGTGGGTTAAACAATTTCCCCATGCACTAGCGTGTTATACAGATGACTCTCAGAAAGAGAACATGTATATATACAATCCAAGAAAACAACAAGAGGCGTTCGTATCCCCTCGTTCATTAGAGAAGGCATCGTTCATCGTTAAGAACAGAGCAACACTCGGTGAAGATACCACATTGGTTGCACTCTCAGGCACATTGGGTGAGTCAGCGGCTCGGGATATGTCAGCATACTTTAGTCTAGCTGATGGCTTACCGACTAAGGAAAGTATATACAACAAACCTAATGAAGCTAACTTACCAAGCGACCCTGCGGCTCGTGTAATTCTAGTCATGCGAGAACTAATGACTATTACAGAGCAACACATGGATGCGTGGTTGACTTACCTTCAACGATTACCGATGGAGATACAAGCATTGTTTGCAGTCAATATTATGGCATCGTCTCGTAAACAAATAGCCTCAACCAATAAGACATTCATTGATTGGGCAGTTAAGAATAACCAATACTTCTAGGAGGATATATGGCTAACTTACATAACGCAGAACAAGTGTTAGAACAAGAACGCAAATATGAGGCTCAAAAAGCGTTAGTTAAACTATCAATGACGCCCGATGAAATAAGAGAACATGTTGTTGAAGATGATTATAGATTTGCTAGTGATAATCCCGACTATATCAGAGATTTAATTAGAGAAAGTTTAAAAAATGATACTGATGAGCAACTTTTAGAAACGTATATGGAATATATATTTGATTGGGAGGAGTTTGAAAATGGCACTAACGAGTGAACAAAGAATTACGAAGTCCCACATAGCGATAATGCGTAGCAAACAATTCTGTATGTTTGCAGGTGTGTTATCGGTGGGCAAGGTATCCTTTACGGAGGACATACCAACGGCTTGCACCAATGGTCGTGATGTTATATACAACCCCGAGTTTATCAAGTCACTAGATGATAAGGAGTTGAACTTTGTAGTCTTACATGAGGCATTGCACAAGGTGTATCAACACATGCACCTATGGAAAAAGCTATGGAAAGATAATCCCATGCTTGCAAACATGGCGGCTGACTATGTTGTGAACTATGCGATATATGAAGCTGATGAACAAAGTGATATAGCTAAACGACCCGACTCAGCGTTGTTTGACTTAGCATACAAAGGTATGACGACTAAACAAATCTTTGAGATACTCAAGAAAGATAGTCAGTATGTCAAGGAACAGAGTGGTCATGATACGCATGATTGGGAAGGTGCTGAACAGTTATCTGATGAAGAAGTTAAAGAGACTGCCAAGCAGATAGACCAAGCACTACGACAAGGTGAGATTATTCGTGGCAAGATGCAAGGTAATAAGAATAGAAGTATCAACGAGTTACTAGAACCTAAAGTTAATTGGCGTGAACAGTTGCGTGAGTTTGTCAATGCTACATGTCGTAACAAAGATAAGACTACATGGAAACGACCACACAAGCGTTTCTTAGGTCAAGACATCTACATGCCTAGCATGATAGGTGAGTCAATAGGTAAAGTTGTAGTCGGTATAGATACATCGGGTTCTATTGGTGACAAGGAACTATCTGAGTTTCTAACAGAGGTTGTAGCTATATGTGAAGATGTATCCCCTTCAAGTATAGAGTTGTTGTATTGGGATACACATGTTGCAGGACACGAGACATACAATCAAGGTGATTACAAAGCATTGGTTCAGTCTACTAAACCTGCGGGGGGTGGTGGCACTCATGTTGGGTGTGTTAATCAGTATATCAAAGATAAACGCATTGAACCCGAGGCTGTCATTATACTAACAGATGGATATGTGGAAGATGATTGGGGAGGTAGTTGGGGTTGCACACCTACATTGTGGGCAGTCACATCACGCAACAATACATCACCACATGGTAAGACAATACATATACAAGACTAACCAAGCGACAAGCGTATAACATTATACGTTTGTCGTTCATTTATGAGGAGAATTAAAGTGGCAACATATATTAGAAATGAAATAGCACATTATTCAGAAATAACAATGAAAATGAATTTTAATAAGTTTAGTGATAGACAAATTAAAAATATAATTAAACAAATAAAAAATGGTGCAGTATCTTATGGGCATTCTGCTACGGCAACAGTAGCCAAGTGGTTATTAAGAAAGTATCCCATGTCTCACTTTAGATACGATAGTGCTTATGTTAGATGGCAACATTTGCCAAACGGTCACCCTTTCTTTTCTAAACTTAAAGATATAGCGTCAATGACCAAACTACAACCTGATTTATCTGATTGGGAAAGAAATAATTTAGATATAACCATTAAAACCGCTGATGAAAACACATCATCAGACGATGTGAGGGTTTATAAATTTGATAAACATTTAGCCAAACAACTTAAGAAAGTAATGGTAATAGAAAATGAAATACCTACGGAACTGAAAGACTTTCTAGATAAGATGGAAAGACGAGAGTTAGGTGTTGTTGATGTTAATTTCTATGACTTTGCAGATAGTTATTAAGGAGTAAATCATGGCTAAACCTAAAAGCGTATCACTATTATCTTGTAAATGGGGGACAGTAATATCGGTTCGAGACCATAATGGTGAAGAATATCGTATGGACTATTGGGCTTTGCATCATGTATTGATGCAGTTAGTAGATACAGATTGGTTTAAAGACAGGAAACCTAAATGGAAATACAAGCGTTTAGATTTTGAAGAAACATATAAGCATTTATTGTATCACCCTGCATTACATAAAATTATCAACGTAGAGGAGGAAATAAAATGAGCAAGAAAGAACTAGATGTAAAGTATGAAGTAGGAAAAAAAGCTGAAGAACTTATGGCGGTATTACAAAATAGTGAATTAAGTTTTGGACAAGGACTAGATGCACTTGCATTAGCCATAGTAGTATCAGCACTTAACGCAGAGATTCCCAAAGAAACGTTTTTAGAAACTATGGGAATTAGATACGACCATTTAGCAAATTATGCAAAAGAAAATGATACATTTTATAAAGAAGACACAACTAACAACATTCACTAAAGGAGTATTAAAATGAGTATCAGTATAGCGAGCAGTGCAGTATTAATTGACTTAAACATATCAGTATGGACGGCTAGAAAACTAGATAAGAATGTGTCCAAAGAGATTGATGTAAACAAAAACACAACCATCAAGGCAGGTAACTATAACAAACATATCCTTGCAGGGTCAGACCAATTAGATAAGATTACCAAACTATCTAGTGAGATACGAGAGTGGCATGGTAGGCAAACGCTACCTTGGTCAGACACAGGCACAAGGTTATTACCTATGAGTAACTTCTTTGATTATAAACAACAACTTGGAGAGTATGAGGCGGAGTTTCAATCTCGTGTAAATACATTTATACAAGAGTATCCTAACATCATTCAAGGTATGGCATTTAAACTAGGTAAGCTATTTAGTAGAGATGAGTATCCCGATGCTTATAAGATTGCAAATAAGTTCAATCTCAAATATACTATTATGCCTGTGCCTGAAACTAATGACTTCCGTGTTGACATCGCAGACGACATTCGTAATGAGATGAAACAAGAGTATCAGAAGGCATACGAAGGTCGTGTTGAAGTAGCTATGAGTGATGCGTGGTCAAGATTACACAATACCTTAGAGCATATGATTGATAGGTTAAGTGGTGAGGAAAAGAAAATATTTAGAGATAGCCTAGTAGATAATGCATTAGAGTTGACAAATCTATTAACAAGGCTTAATGTAACAAACGACCCTAAACTAGAGAATGCTAGACGAGAGTTAGAACGATTGCTAGTAGGGGTATCAGCCGATGACTTGAGAGAAAGTCAAGGGGCTAGAACAGCAGTATTAAATAAAGTAAATCAAATTATGGAGACCATATGAAAGTATATCATGCGATGCATGAAGACTCACCCGATATATCTAAAGAAGATAAGGAGAAGATGGCTATCCTTAAACTTGTAGATGTCGGTAAGTATATTAAGAATGTAGGTATCAGAGATGGTCAATTCTATGTAATTGCAGAGAACGATACAGATGAAATCTATCTTGAATATAAAGCCGCGATGCAGAATATACAGGCTCTTATGAACACTAAGATGGACTTCCGATTGCTTGAGCAAAAGAATAGAGAGTTTCATAACAAGAGACTCAATGCTATGCAAAAAGTTATGGAGATGCCTAAATGAAAAAAGAACCTGTAAAAGAAAAGTGGGTTAAGCAACAAGTGGTTAAGATGCTTAAAGCTAGAAATGTATACTACTTTTTTCCTATTGCAGGTGCTTACACTAGCATAGGTGTGCCTGACATTGTTGCGTGTATCAGAGGTAGGTTTGTGGGTATAGAATGTAAGGCAGGAACTAATCGCCCTACTGAATTACAACTACGAAACCTTGAAGCTATACGTGACAATGAAGGCGTTGCTTTAGTAGTAAATGAAAATGATTTAGAAGCATTAGAACAACGATTGGAGACACTTACATGACAAGACTAAAAACAATACTAAACAAGTATAAAAAAGCAACAATTAAAAAAGTATCAGACATGGTCAATCAACCACCTCACTATACTCATGGAGGTATCGAAACGATAGACTATATGGAAGCTAAGTCAACACCCGAAGAGTTTGCGGGACACTTACGCTTAACTGCAATTAAGTATTTGTCAAGGGCAGGATTAAAAGAGTCAACACTTATGGACTTGAAAAAAGCACAATGGTATGTTAATGAGTTAGTAGCATTTGTAGAAAAACAATCTGTGAATTCTAAATAATGTGGGTGTTTCAGCTTGCGTTAATATCAGGAGTTATGGTAGGCTTAGAACTTAGATACTTAGAAGATGATACACCCTATCATTTTTCTTTAGTAATTGACCTATTAATAATTCGATTGGTATTACAAAAGCTTAAACATGTCAGATGATGCAGATAAAACACAAGATAGATTAGAACTTGAAGATGCCATTCGCCGCAAGGAGATGGACGGTATTAAGTATTTACAAGGGACGGGTCACTGTTTAAATTGTGGCACGAAACTTAACGACCTAAGACGTTGGTGCGATAAAGATTGCGCCGAAGATTGGGACTATCACGTCAATAGACGCAAATAAAGGAGAGAGTAATGGCTACAAAATCAATTAACCCTACTACTAGGGAAACATCGGCTACGACTTTTGATCGTGGCGAAAGAAACCTAATCGTCACCATTCATCATGGTGTTATCAAAATCAGACCTAAAGGATTAAAGTCAGAGGAAGTTATTGACATCGCTGCTATCTATGAGCATGCCGTCAAAGCCCGCGTTAGGGGTAAGTAATGCCTAATCTAATAACGATTGACTTCGAAACCTATTACGATAAAGAGTATGGGTTAAAGAAGTTTACTACCGAGCAGTATATACGTGATGAGAAGTTTGAAGTCATAGGTGTAGCTGTTAAGGATAAGGGTGTAACTAAATGGTTTACAGGAACACACTCTGAGACCAAAGCTTTCCTAGACTCATACAATATGCATGAACACTTTGTGTTAGGACATAACATGAGGTTTGATGCATCTATTCTGTCATGGATATTTGATATACACCCGCTAGGTTTATTCGATACCATGAGTATGGCTCAAATTCTACATGGCTTAACTGAGTCAGTATCTTTAGCTAACCTATCAAAGTTATATGAGTTAGGTGAGAAGGGAACAGAAGTCCTCGATGCATTAGGTAAGAGACGACTAGACTTTACCCATAATGACTTAGCTAAGTATGGTAGTTATTGTATCAATGACGTAGAACTTACCTACGAATTATTCACCGAGTTAAAAGATAGGTTCACTGCACCTGAGATGAAGCTTATTGATTTAACTATCCGTATGTATACAGAACCTAAGATAGAACTTAATAAAGGTTTACTACTACGTCACCTCCACAAAGTTAAAGAAGCTAAAGAAAAACTACTAGCATCGGTAGCCGTAGATAAAGAACTACTCATGAGTAACCCTAAGTTTGCTGAGTTACTTATTGAACAAGGTGTTACTCCGCCCATGAAGATTAGTGCAACCACAGGAAAGGAAACATATGCATTTGCCAAAACAGATGAAGAGTTTAAAGCTTTATTGGAACATGATAACCCATACGTTCAAGCTTTGGCGGCTGCGCGTATCGGGAACAAGTCGACGATTGAAGAAACAAGAACAGAAAACTTTATTCAAATAGCCAACAGGGGTAAGCTACCCGTTCCGTTAAAGTATGCGGGTGCAGTTGTATCTCATCGATGGAGTGGTGTCGATGGTATTAACTTACAAAACTTACCAAGAACATCAGAGCTAAGACGAGCTATGTGTGCGCCTAAAGGTTATAAATTAGTAGCCTCTGACTTAAGTAATATTGAGTTAAGGTTAGCCTATTGGTTTGCTCAATCACATAGTAAAATACAGCAGATTAAAGATGGTATAGATTTATATAAACAATCAGCCGCAGACATTACAGGAACACCCTACAACAAAGTTAACAAAGACCTTAGGTTCATCTTTAAGGTAGTAAACTTATCGGGTATCTATGGTGTAGGTGCGGCTAAGATGCACTCAATCTTAAAACAAGGTGGTGTAGAAAAAGAGTTAAACGAAGTTAAGAACATTGTGTATGCGTATCGCAAAGCTAATCCCGAATTGGTTGAGGCATGGCAAGACGCAGGGACGATGTTAGAATCAGTCAGAGCAGGGCAACACTATACGATGGGTAGTGGTGGGATTATATCAAGTGTCCCTCATGAAGGCATGATGAAACCTAATGGCATGATGTTAGGCTTACCTAACCTAAGGAAACTAAAGACAGATACAGGAGAGTCATGGGTATATGACAAGCTGATGGGTAGAACTATAATCCCTGAGTATATTCACCCTTCTAAAACTTTTCAACGTTGCATACAATCTTTAGCGCGTGATATAATTGCAGAACAGTTAATACAAGTAGCGAAAAGGTATCCTGTCGTAATGACGGTGCATGATGAGTTAGTGATGTTATGTAAAGATGAAGAAGTAGATAACTGTAAAGCTTATGTTGAGAAGTGTATGACTACTGCGCCCTATTGGTGTAGTGACTTACCACTAGGTTGCGAAGTAGGTGTAGGTGATAATTATATGGATGCTAAATAATGAATGAACCAAATTTTGAATTATTATTTCCCACTCCTGTTATGTTTACTGAGATTGGCCGAGAGTTTACTAAAGAAGAACTAGACTTTGTTGAAAAGCACTCTCACATTACTAATCGTAATGTAGGCAATGTTACATCTAATAATAACTATATATTAGAAGAGCCTGAAATGGTTGAAATAAAAAAGTTTATAACAGAAGTTGTGAATGAATATTCTAAGCGCGTGTATAAACCAAAATTTAAGAACGAGATATTTATTACTCAATCATGGTTAAACTATACAGCTAAGGGTGAATTCCATCATCAACACGAGCATCCGAATAGTTTTATCTCAGGAGTATTTTATATTCATACTGATTCAACTAAAGATAAAATTACATTTCACAGATCAGGATACAAACAGCTGCAATTACAACCAGAATCTTATGACATTATGAATTCAGACTCATGGTGGTTCAATGTAAAGACCGGCGGTATTGTGGCCTTCCCATCAAGCTTAACCCACAGAGTTGAGAATGTAGAAGCAGATGAAACAAGAATTAGCATAGCATTTAATACGTTTGTTAAAGGTATATTAGGTGACAATCACTCACTTACGGAGTTTATCAATGCATAACATAGAAGATTTTGTAAAGACTTATACAGTCCTTGATAAAGAATTTTGTGAAAAAATTAGAGGCGAATTAAATACAGCTAATTGGAGACAGCACACCTTTTATGATCCACGCACTGGCGTATACGCAGATAGAAGTGGTAACAAAGAGCTTGATGTTACTAATGATAATATTCCAAGCCGCCAAGAGCTTACTCAAAAGGTATGGGAAACCGTACATAAATATATTGTAGAGGGCTTACAAAAACCTTATTACAATAGTTGGTCAGGATTTAGCCCTATACGCTTTAATAGGTATCATGAGGATCGTTTGATGGCACTTCATGTAGACCATATTCATTCTATATTTGAAGGTGAAAGAAAAGGCATTCCAGTGCTTTCGGTATTGGGGTCATTGAATAATGATTATGAAGGTGGTGAATTTTTAATGTTTGATGATGAAAAAGAATATAAAATAAAACAAGGAGAGATAATGATATTCCCATCTATATTTTTATATCCGCATCGTGTGGCTCCAGTAACTAAAGGAATACGAGATACCTTCGTATCATGGGTGTGGTAATGAAAAAAACTTCAAGAAATGATGTAACGGGAGATTGGTTACAGTCTAAACCAAACAACGAACAGTTTGAAAAGAATTGGGATTTGATATTTGGGAAGAAAAAGAAAGAAGAGTTACCTATAGATAAAGAGTGGGATCAAATGAAACCCGTAGGGCAAGAAATTTTACCCGAGTATGAACTTAATAAATCAACAGGCGAAGTCCAAAAGGTAAATGATGGCGACACAACAAATACATCCAAGTAAACGACACAATAAACCCATGCTTACACATAATGATAGACCTAAGTATAAAGCGTATACCATTAAGCAATTAAACGAAGCCCTTAGTAAAGCCGAACCTACAGGCAAGAAACGTGCAAAGATCATGCAAGAATTAAATAGGAAAACACATGGCTGAGTTAAAAACGTGGTCTTACTCAAGTGCTACAACATTCGAGAAATGTCCTAAGCAATACTATCACCTATATGTAGCAAAAGATATTAAGCAAGACCCGAACACAGAACATTTTCTTTATGGCAACGAAGTTCACAAAGCTTGTGAGTTGTACGTTAAGAACGCAACGGCTTTGCCTGAGAAGTTTAATATGTTTCAGCCAACCCTTGATAAGTTAATCGCAATTCCAGGGGATAAGTATTGTGAGTATAAGTTAGGCTTAACCAAAGACCTTGAACCTTGTGACTTCTTTGCATCAAATGTATGGTGGCGGGGCGTTGTAGACTTATTAGTTATTAACTCCGAAACTAAGTTAGCTACCTTGATTGACTATAAGACAGGCAAGTCAAGTCAGTATGCAGATACTAGACAACTATCTTTATTTAGTGTAGCTATATTTAAACACTTCCCAGATATGTTAAAAGTCAAGTCTGGATTGGTATTTTTGGTAAGTAAAGAGATATTGAAGGAAGATTATAGTATTGACAAAGTAGATGAAATGTTTGCTGAATGGGGTAAAATAACACATAGGATAGATACTGCCCATCAGACAGGGGTTTTCAATGCAAGCCCTAACTTCGCATGTAGGAAGTTCTGCCCTGTTCAATCATGTTCACATTGGGGAAAATAATGGCAAGAGATTATAAAAAAGAAAATGAATATAAAGCACAACCTGATCAGATAGCTAAACGTGTAGCTAGAAATAAAGCTAGACGAATGATGTTAAAAGCTGGTAAAGTACATAAGGGTGATGGATTAGCAGTAGATCATATCGTTCCTTTAAGTAAAGGCGGTAAGAATACACCAAGTAATATGCGAGTTGTAGATGCAAATCTAAACGACTCATATGATAGGAACAGCGACCATTCGTTGAAGAGAAATGTTCCTAGCAAAAAAATTAAAGCTAAAGAAGCTAAAGAGGGTAAACGAAACAAGACATAAGTTTTCCCGCTAGACGTGAGTGCGGTAAAACCACGTCAGTTAACAGCAAAGACCTCATGATAATAAAAAACTTTGTGTGTTAGCAGTGTAGGCGCGTCACTACCTCTCTCGGTGGCGCGTCTATTTTTATCACTAGGAGATTGCATTGGAAGTATATAAAGATAAAGCGTTGATTGTAAATACAAAACGCCCCGATTTAATATTAGATAAGATACCTAAAAGTAAGATACTTAAATCATATGATAATGGAGTAACTCAAGTCGCTGTTAATTGGGGACTAGATGAAGTGCTTACATTATCTGACATGAAAGTTAAAAATCCTCCGTCACCTATAACACGTGACTATAACTTTCCAGGTATTCATAAACCATTTGATCATCAAAGAACAACAGCTGAGTTTTTATCAGCACATAGACGTGCTTATTGTTTAAGTGAAGCAGGTACAGGTAAAACATCGGCTATCATATGGGCGGCTGATTACCTAATGAACCAAGGTAAAGTTAAACGTATGTTAGTAGTATGCCCACTATCTATTATGCAAGCGGCATGGCAAGCAGACTTCTTTAAAACTGCTATGCATAGATCAGTAGGTATTGCTCATGGCTCTGCTGAAAAAAGAAAGAAAGTATTTGCAGAAAATACAGACGTAGTTATAATTAACTATGACGGAATAGAAATAGTAGAAAAAGAAATTAAATCTGGCGGTTTTGATTTAATAGTTGTCGATGAGGCTAACTATGTCAAGACTGTCACGACACGTCGCTGGAAGTCATTAAATCGTGTGCTAACACCTCAGACATGGTTATGGCTTATGACAGGAACACCCGCTGCTCAATCACCAGCTGACGCATATGGACTGGCTAGACTTGTGAACCCCGCATCCGTACCTAAATATGCAGGAACGTTTAAGGATATGGTTATGCAGAAAGTCAGCCAGTTCACCTGGGTGCCTAGATTTAATGCACAGGATATAGTATTTAAAACATTACAACCTGCCATTCGTTATACTAAAGAAGAATGTTTAGATTTACCTGACGTTCTTTATACCACTCGTGAAGTTCCCCTCACACCACAACAAGATAAGTATTACAAGAAGCTGAAGAAAGATATGTATATGGAAGCTTCAGGTGAAGAAATTACTGTGGTCAATGCAGGGGTTATGCTCACTAAACTATTACAAGTAAGTGCAGGTGCTATCTATTCAGATAAGTCAGAAGTCATAGAGTTTGATATATCTAATCGTATGACTGCCCTCAAAGAAATCATAGAAGAAGCCAGCCACAAAGTTTTAATCTTTTGTCCTTTCCGCCATAGCATAGAAAAGATTATGGGTGAATTAAACAAAGACCATATCACATGCTCGGCTATACATGGCGATGTATCTATGAATAATCGTTCAGAGATATTTAAAAACTTCCAAGAAAGAAAAGACCCTCAAGTATTAGTGATCCAACCTCAAGCTGCATCACATGGTGTTACCCTCCACGCAGCTAACGTAGTTGTGTTTTGGTCACCTGTGATGTCTGTTGAAACTTACATACAATGTTGCGCTCGTGTTGATCGTGCGGGACAAAAAAACAAGATGACCGTAGTGCATCTACAAGGTTCGCCTGTCGAACAAAAAATTTACAAAATGTTGCAAGGCAAAATTGATCATCACATTAAATTAGTAGACCTTTATAAAGAGGAGTTTAATGATGTTTGATAGAAAAGCATGGACTAAAAAATGGAGAGATAGAAA
>Ga0209500_10002485_pt1 | contig 13021 bp, 24 predicted proteins | sample S_140212_EF_Meta_FD_187323 | JGI IMG/M metagenome (GOLD analysis project Ga0209500, IMG submission 187323) | Freshwater microbial communities from Lake Simoncouche, Canada to study carbon cycling - S_140212_EF_MetaG (SPAdes) (version 2) | ecosystem: Environmental > Aquatic > Freshwater > Lake ...
AGGGTTGACATTTGGTTTACTTGATGAAAAAAGCGCTGCTCAGGGTATACATAAAGCAGGAGAATTTTATAAGGACACTTACAGTAAAGTTGGTTCTGCTGGACTGGATATCGCTACAAAAGCTGGTTCTACTGTATTAGATACGGCTACAAAAGCAGGATCAGCTGTTAAAGGTTTTTTTGGCTTTGGTGATAAGACTGCTCCAGTCTCACCTGCACCAGCTGCAGCACCTGGTGCAACAGTAGCTCAAACTTCTGCAGAAAATGTTGATATGGCCAGAGAAACTAGTACTAAGGGTGGTGGGGGTAATAATACTGTTGTATCTAATAATGTTACTAATGAAGGTACAACTAAATTTGTACCGATGAAGGCAACACCAAGACCTGAATACACTGGATCTTCTTTAGATCGTTATACAAACCGTATAACGGTATATTAATAAAAAAGGGGCTTAATGCCCCTTTTCTTTACTTCTTCTCAGCTGGCTTATCTGCCGGCTTTGCTGCAGGCTTCTCAGCCGCTTTCGCTTCTACTGGTTTAGTATCGGCTTTCTTATCGGCAGGCTTTGCGTCTGCCTTTTTCTCCACTGGCTTCTTCTCCGCCTTCTTTACAACGTGGCAACCATCTGCCTCCGTCTGACCTTCTTTACAAGGCTTTTTAGGACCTGGTGCATCGGCGGCAAAGGCAGTCAAAGCAAGCGTAGAGATAACAATTGCAAAAATATTCTTCATAAAAATCTCCAAAAAATTAAATTAAAGTTACACTAAAATCTAATTAGCTCGTCACCCTACCTGGATCTAAGTTACTAAAGGTAACGAGTATCCAGGATCGGGCTAAGACTACCTAATTAATCGTCATTCGCCAACTTGGCGAAATAAGATAGGGAATCATCTGCGTTATCGAAATCAGCCTTAGGCTTGGCGGCAGGCTTTGCTGCAACCGGCTTAGGCATATCTTCATCAAGGCTGGTGGCTTCAGCACGGGGTGCAGATGCACCTGTTGCAGCCAGAACCATTTGAAGCTTTGCTTTCAACTCGTCATATGACTTAAAGTTTTTAGGATCCACAAACTCAGCTAATGAGTGTTGCTTTTTCCAGATTGACTCCATTTGTTCGTCTTCTGCCAAAGGTGTAGCTGAATCAAATTCAGACTTATCGTAGTTACGATATCCTTCAACATTACGAATCTTCAACTTGAAGTTAGCACCCTTCCAGAAGTCGAAAGGATTAACTGGATCCTCATCCTCAAATTGAGGTTGCATCACATCCTTAATCTTATCAAAGATCTTCTTACCAAACTTATACAGCTTGACAGTACCTTCGTTCTCAGGGTGTGCAGGATCTTTAACCACGTAGATATTAGCAACATAAGTCAGGCGACGTTTTTGCTTACGTACCAGATCTTTGTTAGCCTCGATACCTGAATTCCACAACTCAGTATTGAGTTCAGAAACGGGATCGGCTTTACCTAAGGTTGTGAGTGAATTCTCGATGTACCATTTACCAGTCGGGCCTTGGAAGCCATGGTTCCAAATACGAACCCAGGGAAGCTCTTCGCCTGCTGATGGTGGTAGGAATCGAATGACTGCGTAGCCGTTGCCAGCTTTATCTACCTCTGGTTGCCAGAAGCGGTCATCTTTTGCGTTGTCTTGAGTCTGAGGCGTTGCAATCTTTTCGACTTCTTTCATCAATTTGTCGAAACCACCCGAACTCTTTTTCATAGAACTAAAATCTAATGCCATAACTATCTCCTTGTATGCGTTGTATAGGCGTTGTATTAGCGTTGTATATTATTATTTACTATCATCAAGATCATCATAATCATCTACATCACTGTTTTCTAGATCGAGACTTTCGTCTTCCTCTTCTAACATATTATATATACTTTTTCGATATTTGCCACTCTTATCGACACCTTTAGTAATTTTACGAGCTTTCTTCTCGTAATCGATTTCAAAATTTTTACGTTTCATCTCTGTTACTATCAACTGCAATAAACGGCCAAGCAGAAATACGTTTCGTAATCTCCGATTGGTGGTGTGCTAGTTTAATTAAATATCGTTGTGTTTCTCTAATATGTTCGGATAGCTCTGTCATACTATCCTGCATGATACAAATAGACTTTTCTATTTCCGTAATACGGGCTTCAGAAAGGTCCAATTGCTCTTCGGTAAATTTCATTGTATTTGTCTTTTTTAATTTCTAGAAAAGGTGAATACTTCTTGATAATTCTCGACGTATCCGGCCAGACTAAATCATCTTTTAGATCCAGATCTAACTGATCAGTGAAATTATTTAGCTTATTCAGAATTACAAGAGTCTCAATTGAAATATCATTCCGAAGATACATCTTTACAATAGGTGGGTGCTGCCCATTATTGCAATTGAAGAGTTGATCGAAAACAATACCGTTCTTATCGGCATACGTTACTGCCTTATCAATCTCTTTTTTAAACGTATATGAGATAGATTCTATACGTTTCTTCCATCCTTGGTAGCGGTCTTTAGATTCAACATCGAATACACCGCCCCATCTATCACCGGACACAAAATTGGCTACTAAGAAGTCTACAATATCTTTATCCGAATAAGTTTCTGCCACACGGCGAATTGCCAGAAGATCTTTACGTTTAAAGAAAGAGTTCTTAGTAGCACGAACCCTACCCTTTTGCTCAATCACATCATAACTGTCTGTCGTAAAATGTAGGCGTAAAGCCAAATAATAACGATAAACTTCAAATGGTTCCATAATCATACAGGCAAGTGACCCCTAGGTTTAATCATATTAGCCATCTCGGCCTCCATTTGAATCTTCTCTCGAAGCTTCTGATTAATCAATGAACCAATACTATCAATATCAATATCTTTTTCATGACAATAACTAATAACAGCATCCATATAAGTTGTGTTAAAGTTAGCTACTATCTCATCAATATACAAACTAAACTCAGTAGGAGACCTAAATCGTTTAGTTATTACAAGCGCATCAGTTAGTTGTTCGTTTTCGTCAGTCATACAAAGTAAATAAGGCCCAGCATTACTGCTTGAATGGCGAAACCAAATCCGATTGTTACCACCATCAGCATATCTTTAATTATAGCTGACTTTACAAAATAAAGCAACAGACCCGTCCATAACATTAACGCTATATCTAGTGGGGGCATCTTATCGGTAGCACCAGCCATCACGGCAATAAAGCCAGGAATAGTGGCACAAATTAACGTTACAATACTTATCCATGCAAACGTGTCTGATGTTGCTTTAGTAAAGCCTTCAAAATAAGAAAATACTTTATCTTTAATTTCGTTAAATTTTTCCATTTTTCTCACCGTAAAATATATGACGACCGATTTGACTGATCTTTGGAAGATTCCAATTAGGGTTTACATAATCGGCATGGTAGTACATTGCTTTATGTAGTGAAGGTAATCTGAAGTTTTCAAGTAATACCTTCTTAGCCACCTCCATAGACTCTCTGTACATTGTATTGGACTTTACCTTCGGTCCACTCTCACAGTACCATGAGAACTGACAGATTACTTTACCGTATACAACGTTCTTTTGATACACTACGTTACAAATATCAGATGGAAACTTACCTGACTCTGCACGATTAATAGTAACTTGTGCTACAGCAACTTTACCTTCAAAAGGTTCAGAAGCGGCTTCATGATATATGTTCTTTGCAAGACAGGTTAACTGTCTATCCCTTTCTACCATTGTAATAGGGGTACTATTATATGGATTAGTTTTATGATACTCGATCTTGTTAGTTGTGAATTTTGCAATTAAAAATGCAGTCACTATAACTAAACCTATCTTTAAAAATAGATTAAAAGTTTTTACCATTGGTTTTCCTTGTTAAGGAGGCTCTTGGGTTAACAAGAGCCCCTACCTTCAGATTACTTCTTACTAATAGTCTTAATGTTATCTTGAGGGATGTTAGAAACAAAACCATTCAAGACATGAGCCTTGGCAATGATATCAGTTTCTGAGGGATAGGCTGGATAGCCTGGATGCTCCGGAGGCGTTTGACCGGCGTGTTTAGCGGTCTCTACCTTTGTGGCCCAGTCGTTAGATATTACCTCGCGCTTACCGTAGTAATCGTCACCGAGCATATCTTTGGCCATTTTTAGAAGTTCGAGACGGATCTCGAATGGGGTCATGTTACTCATAATAATCTCCTTGTGTGTATGAGTGTTGTAAAATGATAGGTTATTCTGTTACGAGGAAACCTATCGAAACCCTAAGCAGTGTTTAGGCTGCTAATGCGAACTTTGAGTCGTTTGCGTTTACTTTTGTTTAGTGTTTACGACAACTCTGTCGGATCGTCCATCTTTGTACTTATTGCCCTGTCGAATCTAGAACAGGCCCATCATAAAGACTCTTCCATGAATTATGTGCTTCGAAATAACTTATCCATACACAATATTCACATCCCTTACCACAACATGTCGTTGGTTGTAATGGCTCTAAGACCTTATGGTGGACCTGAGGGGATTTGCACCCCTGTCCAGAACTACTTTCGATTAACTTCATACGATCGTTTATTATTTAGGCGACCTAATTCTCAACCACCCACATATGGATTATACAGCAGAAGCCACTACTAATCCACTCTTTCTTTCATAAAGGTCCCGAAAGTACATCAGTCGCTTTACATGAGTGTTTCTTCGTTCAACAAACACCTGAGGTTCTTCATCATCTACCGCAATTGCTACAACAGTCTGTGCAACTGGTATCTTAAACTGCTCTTCAAACATAATAGCATAAGCAGAGCATTGCATAAAGTAATTCTCAATATCTTCTTTATTTTTAAGCCGTTTAGCTGTTTTAAAGTCAATAACAGATAGAACCCCATCAAATTCAGCTACACAATCCACTGTACCAGCAATACGCAAATGATCGGAGTACATACGTAACTCCTGAGCATATACATTATTAATACGATGAAGGGTCGGTTTAAATTTATTAAACAACTCCTGATCTAAAGGACTCTTAAATTCAGGCTTCTTATTATCTATGTATTGTTCGCATAAAGTATGAATTCTGGTACCACGACCGGATGCCTTTTGTGATATCTTATTAGCTACCTCTTCACCAACACGCTTACGCCACTCCATAATATAACCTATGTTGTAGGCGGCAAGCACTGTTGTGATAGAAGGGTACTTATTACCCTCAGGTGTAACGTAATAACGGGTACCGTTTTCGTTCAGTTGTTGTAGTTTGGGGACTTCACGGTCAAGCTTTACATGATTAAACATATGTTATTTTAATGGTTTCCTGATAAGACTTCAACTGCATGGGCGTAATGTTTCTTACGGTCCTCTAAACCAATAGTACCACCATTAATCTTTTTAGTCATCGTAACAAAGTCATTTGAGTCGGCGTACTGATTAAGATTGTTCTTATGCCAGAACCAACACGCCGAGTGAATGGCGTAGTACGCATCTAAAAGAATATCGGGGTTCTCAAGTAACGTATCGTCCTGAAACATAAACTTAGAACAGTTGCGATAATTGTCTTTACCAGTCAGTTGAAGTAGTCCACGGCCTCTGAACTTCCATCCATCACCAGACGACTCAGGTCCGTTACCCATTCTACCACCGTAAGACTTATTGGCAATAGCTTGAGGCTTACCTGCAAACTGCTCTGCAACCCCAGCTGGATAACGCTGTGGCCATATCCTGGTCAACGTAGCTGCTTTGTAGTTAAGGTTCTCTTCTAGGGTAGAAAAGCCACCCGACTCGTGTGCACACTGCGCAATAAAAGCGGATACTCTTTCTACCGTTGTAATATTGTACTGAGGTAAAGCCTCACACATACTTTCGTACCAGTCATCAGGTCCCCCTAATGCACGTGGTAGTAACTCTCTTACATGTTCGACTGTAAAGTCAAAATCAAAACTCATTTATGTCTCCAAATCTTCGTATCTAATCTTAGCTAATATATAGTCTTTTACTAAAGAGCTTCTTACAATATCATCAGCTTCGAATTCTATTTTTGTAAAGGCTGCCATATGGTATGCAATATCAAAGAACTTCAAAATACCACTGACGTCGTTCTTCTTCTTATTTAGGTCTGTTTGTCTGTAGTCTCCGCACCAGATAATCTTTGACCTGTAACCTACTCGTGTCATTACAGTATCAATCTCTTCAAACGTCATATTCTGCATCTCATCGACAATAATAATTGCATCATCAAAGGACATGCCCCGAATAAATGAAGTAGATATAAACTCTATATGTCCTTGTTCAGCTAATCTATCATATGCATCTTTACGATCAAATAATGTATGACAGATTTGGCGATAGGGCTGTTGGTAAATATCTAACTTCTCATCTATGTCACCAGGTAAGTGACCCATCTCTCTAGACTGTACCGCTGATCTTACAATAATAATTTTATTAAACGGGTTATTTTTATCTAATACTTCCTCTAGTGCTTTATATACTGCAATAAACGTTTTACCTGTGCCAGCAACTCCATGGAGTGCCATAAAGTAATCGCCTCTTTTATATGCGTCATAAAATAGTTTTTGATTATCTGTTAAAGGTGTAAATGTTTTTAAGTGGTCAATCTTTAATCTAAGCGCGTTTGAAGTCTGGGTTCTCGAACTTGTTTGCCTCTCCTCTGTGTCATGAACGATAGCAAGTTTAGCAGCTCTTTTAGTAGACATGTTTTCCCTTTAGAAATGAAAAAAGGACTACAGTATTACCTGTAATCCTACACTAGTTTTTATAACAAAGATACCCAGGGTTAATTTCTGGATAGTTTATCCGCCAAGTTACTTTTATAATTTGCGGCATGAATCTTAGACAAAACTTCATTAAAGCCTTGATCAGGTTTTTTAATTCCTAATCTAACAGAATCACCCATGGCAGGGGCGCCAATAATGACCTCTAGATTAAGGTTCTCTTTTAGATATTCTTCACGAGAATTCCATGACATAATCTTATCAAAAACTTCTTCATTATCTTTATTTCGAAATGTATATGTTGGCATATTTTTATTTATATAAACCAGGTAGGCGTATCTCTATTTTTCCACACCGCAAATGACTTTTTATCACCTTTATAGTAATTCCGATAACTTTGAATAGAATTAGGTACTTTATATTCTACAGGCATAGCTGGGGTAGGGTCAGATAGCCACCCTTTATGTGGTATATTTTCAGGCAATTGATTAAAAACTTGTTTCATTCTTACTGCAGAATGTATTTTATTATATCGGTGAGTATATTCGTTAAGCATTTCAAGCCACAAACTGTATAACCATTTATAATGATCAGAAGATTGTCTTACCCAAATACCAGAAGGATGATTAAAGTGGGATGCTTTCCATATTACTTCTTCTCTAGAATCTGGAAGTAACCATCTTTGAATGTTACGATTGTTTTTAGTTTTACCATAATAGGGTTGACCATCGAGTACTCTATGTGCGGTAGACATTAACTGACCGTATTCAAGAATCATTTTAACAACATGCTTATCAACATGCTGTTGTGCGCACTCAGTCGGATTGTTGCTCAAATAGAATATGTTCACAAGGATATACCTCAAAAGTTACACTAGGGTTACTTGCAAGAGTTTTAGTTTTAGCTATTTCAATATCCTCTAGCGTACTGTAAACCCCTACATGCGACGTCTTTTTAATACGGTTCATCTTATCCCGGATCTGCATTTCTAAATTGTAAACTGTATGCATTTTATTTAATATCACCTAAACTGGTTTCCCCAGTTAGCTGCTCATACATAGTTTCAAATTCTTCGTTTTCAGCTACTTCTTTAGAGAAGTTTTGCTTATGATAAACTTTAGCAAGCTTACGAAACGTTTTCTTACTTAATTCATATTCTTCACAAATATTATTAATAGCTTCTTTAATAAACTCGCGTTCACCTTCAGTGCGTGCCATGGATGCTGAAAGCTCATCCATACACTTCTTAATGGCTTTACGAGCGGCGGGGTCGGAAGGCAGACTCATTATATACTCCTTAGTTTCAATTCTTCTTCAAAAGCTTCTTTGTATGCAGGATGCATTTTTGGTACATTATCTAAGCATGCTTGAATATGCTCAGTATTCATATCTTTAAGTAAGACACGGGCAAGGGGTTGGTCTCCATTGATACCGTATGTACCCCATTTAACAACTTCACGTACTTTATCATGCCCATCTGTTGTATAGACACTTAATTCTTCGTAAGGGGCCTCAACATGAACATTACGTCTGGTATATTCTAGTCCCCCATCTACCATATATTCCTTACCATTCTTATCAAGGTAGGTCTTATAGTCATGCCTATGCGTAGACTCTATAACAGTACCATCAGGGGTACGGATTGCATTATATACTAATGTATTCATTTTATCTTCTCATCTGTGCAACGTCAACTGCACTTTCATCATTAAAAATGGGTACCATATTAGACTTATGCATAGTAGCAACACCTAACATCTTATCACCAGTATACGTATGCTTTTTTAACCCAGTAGTTACAGCACCCTTATGACCAGTATCTAAACTAGGATACTTTACAGTCTCTCGAATAAACGGTTTATAGACAGTACCAGGAAGAGTAATATTCCGTATTACATCTTTTTTCTTTTTAGTCTTACCTGAAGGGTCGATACCGTACTTAGCACACCAAGCGGCATATTGCTCACGCTCGGCTTTAGGCTTCTTCTTGGGTTTAACAATAGGTTTAGTATTCAAATAGATCATAATATATTATAACATAACTAGAGAATAAATCAACTCTTACGCGGTTGACGTAACCTTACCTGCTTTACATTATAAAATCTCTCTGGTTCAGGTAAGTCATCACTTACTGACCAAGGACTTGGTTTAGGTTTTTCGAAACGTTTAAGAAACGACACCCAAAGAGATTTTATTCTAAAGGGATAGATTCTGCCTTCTTCTCAGCTTTTTCTTTAACTGGTTTCGGATTAAGAGCTCTCGGAAATGCTTCTCTTACAATATCTTCTTTTAAAGACTTATACTTGGTATGTAACTTACGATCTTTAGCTAGACACAATGCTTCTGCCTCTGTCCAGTGAATACCTTCTAGCATGTTTACAAACAAAGATTCTTTTTTAAGCTTAGGTAATGTAGTTGTAGGATCTAACCAGACATAAAAACGTCTTAGTTCCAGTTGAAGAGAAGACTCACTATAACCAATTGGCTTATCAGTATCTTTTCTGAATGGTGGTTCACCTTCTGGTAGATCCATCTTAAGTAAGTGATCATAGTTTAGGCGAAGTAGAACAAGCAACGGATCAGTTACGTTGTTCTGTAATACCGCTATCTTATCCTCACGGGTTTTAGCAGCTTCGAATTTATCTAAAATTTCGGATACTAGTAAGTGCATTAGAACTCCTCTATATGTTCAATCATCTGTTTCATTCTATTAGCCATAAAATAGTCAAGTAACAGGCTTCTATCCTTAACGGGATATGTCGTATAGGTATTTATAATCTCTTCTTGAATATGTTTAGGGATCATAGCAAGGTCAACTAATGTAGCATTACGATGGTAATTCCGTCTTTCCTCTTCAGTCTTACATGCAATAAAACCGTTATCAAAGAACTCTTGAAGTCGTTTAGACGTAATAGACTTCTGTCTCTCCCCGCTCACAATTGCATCGTCAGCAGTCAAGATATTAGGTACCCCATCACCTTTATCACCCTTAACAATATGCTCCATTAATACTTCATGGATACTGTTCTCAGGCTTGATAAACTTCTTTAGCGTAGGTGAGAATTGCTTTACATGCTTATACTTCTGTAACTGATTAAAGTCATGATCGCCAGAAATAATTAAAAACGGCTTAGGTTCAGATACCAGAGTACCTTCCTTAACGTCATTCTCTAATGACCAGTAAACTAAAGAAGCAATTACATCATCTGCCTCTGCACCTTCAATTTCAATAACTCTATACGGAAAAATAGTTTTTAATTCTTCTTTAATTAAATTAATAGAATCAAATATCAATGGCCAGTTAAACCCAGAGTCTTCTCTTGCCTTTTTACGGTTAGCTTTATAGTAAGGAAACACCTCCTTACGCCAGTACTTACGGCTATCACAAGCAATAACTACTTCCCCATATTCTTTACCGAACTTAACCTTATGACTTCTAATGGTATTAATTACCATATGACGAAGTAAGTTTACATCAAGTTCTACGTCAGTTCTATTACCAATCTCAGCCATTAAGTTGGAGATAATAGTCTGAGAATAGTCAATAACAATCATTTAATAACTCTCACAATAATACATTCATCGTTGATACGACCTGTTACATCGTACCCCTTGGTTGTGAGATCGGAGAGAAGCTTACGCAACTTTACCTTACTGGCATCTAGTAGTACTTTAAGGAACGCTTCCGGGCGTCGAATAGAACGACATTCACTCATATCCGGATCATAGTTCTGTAAGGTAGAACCTTTTACCTGAATGCCCTGTACAGAATCTGAACGATAGGCAGCCAATCTCTTATACTTAACATTATATACCCATACCTGAGAAGCTCCAACTATCTCAGACGGAAGTACCGACTTAATACCTAATTCAGTATCTTCTTTTTTATACTTAAGTTTAGCAACTTGTACACCAGGTGGTTTAATTCTAACAGCACGAGGTTTACGATTAGCTTTTTTAAACTGAGTATATCTTTCTAGATCAACGATAAACGCGCCAAACATCTTTACAAGATTAGCCTGTTTACGACGACTGATATTTGAATACCCTTCCTTAATATCATCATCCGTAGTCTTATATACTTCCGTAAACTCTATACCGCGTTTACGAGCCCATTCTTCAATATCCTTACAGTAGGGCTTAGGAATAGAATTAGCCTGTAGATAGTTATAGAGATCGAATTCTTTATCTTCTTCAATAAAGGTATCTATAGCTCCTTCTAAATCGCCTATTACTTCTGCAATTTTATCTTGCATATAATCACGAACGGAAGGCCTCGGCGTCTTATCCACTACTTTTATTACCTCTTTAGTTAAAGGTAAAGTGGTAAGATAGCTATCTAGATCTTCAATATGCCGCGGTAATAGTATATTACCGTTTAATACCATTCGAGCAAGCCAGCCATAGGTTAAAATAATATCACTATCAGAGACATTATCAATATTAACTTCCAACCCGGTATGCTTAATATACGCCTTTAAGTATAACCGTGCATCTTTTTTATCTCTATCTTGATTATAGAAATTAAAGGCATAGGAGAGCGCAGATTTATAATTAAGTAAATCTGGAGTAATGCCATGAGGTTCATTTATTACAACCCTGCTAATAGCCCTACTCATGACTCATCACCCATATTAAAGCGAATTTCTGTAACAGAGTCATAACGAAATGATCTCCATTCTTTCTTGTCGATATCAAATACCGGGCAAGTTTCTTCGTTAACGGTTTTTACTCGATCGGTTTTCTTCTCGTAATCTAGAGTCTTACCTTCTTGTAAGGTACAATTCATAATACGAATAGAACCGTCTTTCTTACGAAAGTGAATATTGACATAATTAGTACGCAATACTCCACCTAACCATTCACGGAATAATTTACGCTCGTCTTCACATGCGTTCGTATAATAGGTAGACTCATAAGCATGCTTTGCAACTTGATTCATAATTAACTCCCAGTTCTCAAAAATAACGTCTTACCGTCTTTACACATTTGAAAGTCTTCAATAAAGACATGATGTGTATCTTCAGATTCAATTATAGCTTTTTCTGCCGCAGACCACAAGTCCCACCAACTAAGGTTACCCCCAGATAAGGGAATCTTAATAGCCCGCTCGTGACCCCAGTGGTCTTTATAAACTAGGTTTTCTGCTTTTAACCCTGATAGGTCAAATATATTAGTTACATCGTAAATAGACCATATAGATTTAAACCTATTTTTTTCTTTAATAGAATCAAAGTGTTTAAATTTAAGATCAAATTCACTATCGTCAAATTCTACGTCATCATCAATCATATAACCTCCTGAACATATGTTATTATAACATAGAACTGAGTTACGGTCAAGCGTTACGTTATTTCTTTATAAGGCCAGCGCGCCTGTAAAGTATCTCACTCCAAGTTTCTTTAGGCTTTGGAGTTTCTGTAACTATTTCTTCTTCGGACTGAGGATAAGAGTACTGACTCGTAAATACATCCGGAAATTCTTTCGGAATATCCATAACTCCTGGTTGTGGGGTTTGAAATTCAGATGACTTAGGAGGTTCCGTTACGGGGGTAGGTTTGGGTTGTAAGTTACGTAGTGACATATTTGCTGCAATGAGTAATAGTATCGCTAGAGGATCAAATACAATTACTAAAGCAATAATTACCCACCTTACAGCTTTCTCTAATACATCTACTGTCTGTTCGGTGTATATGAGCGCTGCAATATATTTTATTGGGCCAACTTCAGCTTCTACTTTACGCACCTCGGCGGCAACAGGTGCTCTTTCTTCAGATACTTGACTAATAGTTTTTTGTTCAGCGGCGATTTCGGATAGTAAACGAGTACGTTCTTTAGCTTGAGATCTGCGGATTGATACCGCTTTATCGGCACCCTTTTCATCTGCACTTCGACCCATAACCTGGTCGACTGCCTCATCCATCTGTTTAAGCGCCTTGCGGTTGGCATCTATATTGTCCCTGCTTATTTTAATCTTTTCATCATAAACGGCGATCTTACTTTGAACATCACCAGATACTAAGTTTTGATCATTATGTGCTTTAGAAAGATACCCAAATATACCTAGTGAGGTAATAAGAGAAAGAATAATAGTAGCAATTGTAAGGTAGTATCTAAAAAGTAATGGTGCCGTCTTCCAATTACGATACAACCAAGACGCTGTAACTATTTTTGCAAGTTCAAGCGTACCACCCATTACAGCAATAGGGATTACAGCAGAAGAAAAGATTGCCATTAGACCGGCTATAGAAAAATAGGCTGCTACTGCTGAAAGTAAAAGCGCTGTAAATAGCGTTATACCGATTGTAAACATTAGGATAAC
>Ga0209500_10002494_pt1 | contig 12997 bp, 22 predicted proteins | sample S_140212_EF_Meta_FD_187323 | JGI IMG/M metagenome (GOLD analysis project Ga0209500, IMG submission 187323) | Freshwater microbial communities from Lake Simoncouche, Canada to study carbon cycling - S_140212_EF_MetaG (SPAdes) (version 2) | ecosystem: Environmental > Aquatic > Freshwater > Lake ...
GATAGTTTGGTGTCTTTACGCATGGTGTGTCTTTCGACCCACTCAGTTACGTCATTAATTTTCATGTAATTTCCGTTGGGCATGTTTGTAGAGGTCATATTTGTTTTTTTAACTAAGCAAAGATAAAACTAATATTCAAATATCCAAAATTTTAAAAACTTTTTTTTCAAAAAAAATCAGATCGGATCTTTGTTGTCTTGGTGGTTCATGTTTGAGACAATTTTGCTAAAATTTCTTTAACTGTACCGATGTCAGCACGACCGTTGAATCGTTTGTTGAATTCTCCGATAGTCTTACCCTGGAGAGCTGTTGGGTTTGACACAACACCAGCGAACCCTTTCATAATTTCAACAAGAGCATCACTAATTTCTTGTGGCCTCATCTGAACTGGCATGTACCTTCGTAATACACACGCTTCATCCGCTTCTTTGCGAGCAAGTTCATCCCGTCCAGCATCTTCATAAATCTTTTGAGACTCTTCACGTTGTTTGATCGCTTTGGATAAAACTTTGATGACATCTTCGTCCGATAAGTCAAACGATCCGTGTTGTTTCTCCGTCAATGTAATTGCGGCTTTTGCACCGCTTAACGCTGATTTTGCGACTTCGTCTTTGGCTTTCATGGCCACGACAAAATCTTTTTGTATCTGTTCTTTAATTTTCATATCTTGTTTTAAAACATTTAGTGTTTAGTTTCTTCAATTATTTCTCCATCTTTCCAATGACGGGTTTCGGTGATGTTTCCTTGTTCATCGTAAAAGGTTTGGATTCCACACCACACACCATCTTTATACGTGGTTCTCCAACGGATGTTTCCTTTTGGGTAGAACCACTCTTCAATACCATCTATCTTACCCCGTTTGTATGGGCTTCTAAAATGTATGATTCCATTCTCCTGGAACCACTCCCAAAGACCTTCTTCTTGCTCTTTTGAGTTCAGTTGTCCTTTGACAAGTACATTTCCGTTGGGGTGATATTCAATGTAGGGTGTGAGTTTATTTTTCATAGGTTTAGTGTTTAGTTTCTTCAATTAGTTCTCCATTTTTCCATAGTCGGGTTTCAATGATGTTTCCCTGCTCATCAAATTCCTCTTCAATACCATCCCGATTACCCTCTTTGTATGGGATTCTCCATTCAATGTTTCCGTTTTTATAGAAGAACTCCTCAATTCCATCTTTCCTATCCTCTTTGTATGGAGTCCTCCTACGGATGTTTCCGTTTTTATAGAAGAACTCCTCAATTCCATCCCACTTACCCTCTTTGTATGGGATTCTCTGTTGAATGTTTCCGTTTTTATAGAACCACTCCCAAATGCCTTCTCGTTCTCCTACGGAGTTCTCTTGTCCTTTAATCCACACATTTCCGTTGGTGTGGTATTTAATGTGGGGTGTGAGTTCTTCTGATTCAGTTGTTGTTTCAAGACTTTTGAACTTCTCGTATGCCTTGCAAAAAGCCCAATGTTCTCTTTGCATCGTTTTATCCTCTAAACAAAAGTCAATTTGTTTTTCAAGCCACTCTAAGTATTGTTTCATAGGTCTTTGTTTTGAATTACTTGATTCCATTGGTATTTTCCACAAGTGTCGATTACTTCTTTTAACTGTGGACCGAGTCCGTTACTGCGGCTCAGAACGTACTCACACATTTCACTTTTTTGTCTCACCTCAATGACTCGCCACGGACGATCATTGTTGCAGGAGATTGCGAAAAAACACATCAGGAACAACAATTTTTTCATAATTTTAATTTTTGAATAGTTTTAAACAAAGATACACTAAAAATTCCATAAAATCAAACCGTGTGTGGAACTACCCACCTTTGACAATCTTGTGTCATTCTATGCACATGCTTGTAATTGTTGATGTAACCCATCATATTAGCCGAGCCAATAGCGTTTGCAGAATGTACCATCACCTTGACCACATGTGCTCCGTCCAACCACTGTTCGACGAGCCATTTTGCACAGTCCATCCCTGTTTTTTCTGTAATGTTGTTGTAGTCCAGTGTGTAGTTGTGATAGACATTTGTGTGCCACTCCTTCATAGCAGAGTCGCCCAGGTCATGGTCGAGGGAAATAAGGTCTATGTTGTCAAGACCGATTTGGGTGACTTTACTCACAAACTCGTCGTAACTTCTGACAACAATCCAGTCTATATTACCCGGAATGGGTGTTCTTACATCATCTAAGTAAATTGAGTATTTCATAGTTTTTTGTATTCAGGTTGTACAATTTTCCAAATCATAGGGTCTATATTTTTACCGTCCAATAGACCAAATAAAAGGGAGGGGTGTTTGTATCTTTTAGCGTATTGGGCAAAGATAACTCTATTTTCTGAAATTTCCTCATTTCTTTCTAAGATTTTATAAATCCAATTATATTCATCTTTTATATCATCAAATTTAGAAACAAGTTCCATTTCATATTCCTTTATCTTATCAAAAAATTCATCAGGAACATCTCTGAGTATCTCTTCCATATTACCACCATTGGATAAAATCTCCCAAACAGATTTAGTCGAAACTTCAGTCATAATCTTATGAAGACGCAAGTATTCTTCTCCTTTGATTTTTACCCTATTTCCGTTTGAAAACCTTACAACGAAACCTTCTTGGTTGTTAGAAATTATACTCTTCAGTTGGGTATAGTCTTTAACTGCATCGTATTTTTTAACTAGAATGAATCCTTTGTTTTTCATTTCTGAAAAATCACACTCTTCTCCAGTTTGGGTATTGAGCACACCCAAAACAACCAGTTCTTCTAAATCACCGTAATTTACTACTATCCGATTTTCCGGGTAAAGAATCTCAAATAGGTAAGTGTAGCCAGGGAAAGTTCCACCTTGCCAATTATACTTATCTAAAAGAGCTCTTCCTTTGATGGCTTGGTCGGAAGTGAAAGAACCTCTGGATGCAAAAACGGGTTGCTCCTGATAATAAAAGAAAAAACCGAGAGAACCGTCCATTTTTTCATAAACTTCAAATTCTGAGGTTGGTGTGTGTTTTCCCTCTTCTAAATTGAAAAACTTATTGAAAGGTCTAGCAACGATATTTCCATTATCATCTGTAACCAAACCTCTACACATAAGGGTTATTTCATCCCACTTACCCTCATATTGGGTTGATTGGGAATAATTCCAAATTGTCAGAGGTAAAGTTGGATGAGTTTGTTTAATCAACCAACCTTCTTGAAAATATTTTTCTAAAGTTATAAGTAAGTTCATCTCAATTTAATTTCACGTTCAACTTCAACCCAAAAATTAGAAAGAGGATGATTAGCCCAATAAGCCGTTTCGGAGTCTAAATCATCTTTTTTCATAAACTCAAAGATTTCGTTTACAATTGCTAATGCGCATTCTTTATAATACGGGTTGGTTGGAATTGGTTGATATTTACCTGTGTTTAAGTCTAATTGTTTACTTCGACTAAACATAACAGATTCTAACAACTGGTCTGCTTTTTCTTTGGGTGTAATCCCTATGGGTTTGTATTTAGACATCATTTTTTATATTAAGTTTTCATTAATAATTGGCCAGAATTTTGGATTACCTGATAATTCTAATTTTATAATATCTTTAACATCACCCCAAAATAAATATCCCCTATCAGAACCCATCCCCCCCAACACCTCATTACATACAATCAATGCGCAATTTACTGATTGATTATACCTCAATTCATCAGGATTTTTTGTGCTAATAAAACTTCCATTATTGGGTAAAATATAATAAAACTTATAAATTAGTTCCCTCGCTTTTTCTTCGGCTGTCCTCATTATTTTAATATTTTATTTTCAGTATAATGCGGGTTGGTTGGAATTGGTTGATATTTACCTGTGTTTAAGTCTAATTGTTTGCTTCGACTAAACATAACAGATTCTAACAACTGGTCTGCTTTTTCTTTGGGTGTAATCACTATGGGTTTGTATTTAGACATCTATTTTACATTTAATTTTACCTGATTCCTTTGTGCTCAAATGTACTGATGAATCAACAGTTATGTTACTTCTATCTGGATCGTTTTTCCAAAATTCGTGCCTAATAACCTGTATCAAGTCAAAAGCTACCCTACAACTTTCATCTACTTCATTGGGATTGTAAATTCCATAACTCGCATGTTTATTCATATCTTCTTGTAGAAGTTTATTTCTCCCTTCACTCAGTATCTTATCTGCTTCATCTCTAATTTGATGATACAAATTGTAGTCAATGGATAGTTTTACATTCTCAACATCAGCCCAAGTCCGAATTTCTTCACCATTGCCCCAACTGCCAGAAGTTTTGATATAACCCTTTCCAATTTCTACCACTTCACCTCTTTCAGTTCGGTCACCAACTTCTAATTGTTTTTTAGGCCGGAGTTTATCTCTTAAAACATTATAGAATGTAGGGTGGTCTTTAATTACCCACATCTGTCCTATTCCAATTCGAGAATACATATCCAAAGCTTGTTGGATTAACCTTAATTGTTCGTTTGTTACTTCAAGAGTTGCCATTTTTTGTTTCTGTTAAAGTTTTTAAATAATTTTCAAGTTCTTTGATGGTCATCCACTTATCAAAATCAGGTTTAATTCTTTTAATGCTAAGAAGTAGTTCTTCTCTCCTACCTCTTTGGTAGTAACCATGTTCAATATCATCAGCTAAATCTTGTAGATATTGGGGAGCTGCAATATCAATCCTTAAATCATAGTACGACCATTTAGTCTTGTAATCGTATAATGTAATTCCTTTGGTTAGTTTTTTAGATAAATTAGATAAAAACTTATTACGAACCCTTACAATGGATTTATCATCACCAAATACATAAAGGAATCTCAATACCCAACGAGGACACCATTTAGGTTTTGCTTCGTAATCCATAGCAAGAACTAAGGGTAAAAGTGCCTTAAAAGTATTTGTCCTCGGGTCATAAGGAACCGAACCTAAATAACCATATTTTTCCTCAAAGTTTTTAGGAAAGAATATTTCACGAATATCACCCCACACAATATCACGAGTGTAAATCATTCCTTTTTTTCTACCTTTCCAAAATAAGAGTGATTGTATAAAATCTTTCGCCTTTACACTCAACGCACGATTGTCTTTGAATTCGAATTTACTTTTCATAACTTTTACATTTAATTTTTTTCTGGTACCATAATTTTACCATCCTCAAATGCGTCGGGACTTACAAATTGTTCATTCAAAAGTTCAATAACTTGTTTCATAGCCTCAACGTCATTTTCTGACATTCTAACAGTCATAGCAACAGCACTAGTTAATATCATACGAATAGTATTCAAAGTAATGGCTTCATTATTTTGGCCATCCTCTGGTAATTTAATATTGAAATAAGCTCTACCATCAACAAAAGTTGCTGTTACAAGTATTTTGATTTCTGTATTCATTTTTTTGGATAATAATTTGAATTACAAATTTAGTGTAAAAAATTTGAATTTCCAACTAAATTTTTTTTAAAACAAATTTATTTTTATTGTAAATTATGTATGAATTACTTTCGATCCAATCTCCACAATTAATATAATGAATTTTTCTGTTCAAATCTATTAATGGTGTATGAATGTGACCACAAATCACTCCTATACAATTTCTTTTTTCGGCTTGATATTCAAGTTGTTTTTCAAATCTTGTAATGAATTTAACCGCTTCTTTTACTTTCAATTTCAAAAATAAACTCAAGGATTTTTTATATCCAAGTTTTTTTAACGTTCTGTCTACCAAAATTGCGAGTTCATAACCCCAACTACCAAGATGACCTAACCATTTCAACTGTACTACTCCATCGTATAAATCACCATGAGCAATATAGTAATTGTTCCAAACCATTTCATCTTTAATTTCAATGTTTCCTAAAATTAATGGAACATAGTTACGTAAGTATTCATCGTGATTTCCGGTAATGTAATGGATTTTTGTGCCGTTTTTTGAAAAAGATAAAATTTTACGTAAAATGTTTGTATGGGATTGTGGCCAATAAAACCTTCTTTTGAGTAACCACCCATCAATGAAATCACCTACGATAATTAATTCTTTAGGTTTGTACTGTTTGAGAACTTCTAAAAGTTTATCAGCATTACAACCTTTAGATCCTAAATGAACGTCGGATATTAAAAGTGCATCTATTTCTTTCATTCGTGATTCTTTGTAACTAAAAACAACCCTTTATCCAAAATGAAACCATTATTCAAAAAGTGTTTCAAACTAGACACGTTGCAATGAGCAATGAGTGGTTTTCCTAATTCTTTGACTTTCATATTTCTGTACTCCCAAAGTAACTTATAAATACCTTTACCTCGATGTTCATCAACCACAAAAGCATGTCCCAAATAAATATGGTTAGGATGTTCTACATATGAAACTACCCCAACCAACTTATCTTTAAAATACGCCCCCTGATAAATTGCGGATTCATCAAGTAAATCTGGTTTCAAAGAACCAAATTCTTTTTCAACTTCTTCAAATTTTGTTGTTCTAATTTCCATTTTTTTTCAATTAAACCAAATTGGTATATTTCTATTTTTCCAAGTCGCAAAACGTTTTTTTTCACCCACATAATACCTACGATAAGATTCAACAACGTCCTCGACCTTAAACTCATCAGGCATTGCTAATGGTGGTTTTGTAAAACCCTTGTCATCGATTTTTAATTTATTAATCAAGCACCACTCTAGAACTTCTTTGGATTTGTGTGTTTTTTTGTAACGATGTGTGTATTCTGAACATAGTTCTAAACCCAATTCACACAATATCAGATAATTGGATAATGACTCTCTTGCCCAAATAGCACAAGGATGATTTTTGTGTACTATTTTGTATGGAATATCATCACTATTAGTATTAGCAACATGGTGTGATGTACACAGTAATTGAACATACTCCACAATCATTTTGGTACAATGTTTGTCACAATGATACTGAGCACATTTTTTTATATTAAATCCACCGAAAAACCCATCGGTCTTTAGCCGATGGGATGGAAGGTGGTTACAGTAAATATCTGAATATTTTTTTTTAAAAAAAGAACTTTTTAATGTTTCTTGATATTTATGTTATATTAAGTAATTTAGTATAAATGTTAAAATCATACAAATATAAACTTAAACCAAATGGGGATCAAATTGTTTTATTGAATAAACATTTTGGATCTATGAGGTATGTTTATAACTATTTTCTTAATGAAAGAAAAAAAGAATATGAAACAAACAAACAAACTTTAAATTATTATGATAATGCAAAAGCATTAACAAAATTAAAAAATCAAGAAGAATATTCCTGGTTAAATGAAATTAATTCACAATCGTTACAAGTTTCATTAAAGTGTTTGGATGACGCATATAATGGTTTTTTTAAAAAAAGAACAGGTTTTCCAAAATTTAAATCAAAACATACGAAAAATAGTTTTAAAGTTCCACAATTTGTAAAATTGGAAAAAGGTAAATTACGAATACCCAAATTTAAAGAACCAATTGATTTAATTTTAAGTAGAAGTTTTACAGGAATTATTAAACAATGTACTATATCTAGAACACCAACAAATGAATATTTTGTTTCCATTCTTGTAGAAACTACACATACCACTTTACCAAAAACAGGAAAATCAATTGGTATTGACCTAGGACTTAAAGATTTTGTAATAACCTCTGAAGGTTATAAATACAAAAATAATCGTTATACAAAAAAGTATCAAACCTTACTTAAAAAAAATCAACAACATTTAAGTAGAAAAACCTTCGGTTCTCATAGATATGAGAACCAAAGATTAAAAGTTGCAAAACTACACAAGAAGATAACCAATTCTCGTTTAGATAATTTGCACAAAGTATCCACAGAGTTGATCCGAAAATATGATACAATCATATTAGAAGATTTGAACATTAAAGGAATGATTAGAAATCATAAATTGTCAAAACACATTTCTGATGCAAGCTGGTCTAAGTTCATAGAACTTTTAACTTATAAAGCAGCATGGAATGAAAAACAGATAGTTAAAATTGATAGATTCTTTCCTAGTTCTAAAACTTGTAATTGTTGTGGATACATAAATCAAAATCTTGATTTAAGTGTTAGAGAGTGGACCTGTCCATCTTGTCATACCAAATTAGATAGAGATTTAAATGCGAGCGTAAACATCCTTAATGAAGGATATAAACAAATATCGTCAGGAACTGACGATTACAGACGTGGAGATGAAATAAGACCAACACCCGTTGGCACAATCGCTGAGGCGTCCAAAATTCTGAACTTGGTTTCAGAATCCCAACCATCTTTAGTGGTTGGGTAGTTCAAACCGCTAAGATACGAAAAAAAATGATATCCAAAAAAATTTACTGAAAATTAATTTTATCTCCTATGGTGATACCATTTTTTTTGCAATACCCACCAGGTAATTCTAAAACCATACTTCCATAACCTTTATATGATGGACAATCATCCGACTTACAAGGTGGACAGTTGTGTGAAATCGACTCAATATGATTATCATCAATGAATAAAATGTCTAAAGGAATGATACAATTTTTCATCCAAAAAGACTGAAGACCAAATTTAGGTAATAAAAACAACATACAGTCAAACCCATCAAAAGTTTTATTCATCATTCCCTGAATTATTTTTTCGGGTGTAGAGACTACTTTACAATTAAGATCGATATTATTTATTTTTATAATCATATTTATAACTAAATATTCAAAAAATGAAAAGATACGGAGGTACTTTGGTTGTTGTCAATAATGAGTGTCTACTTTGTAAAAGAAATTCATCAGGTGACCGACCAGGTGAATGGAGTATTCCTGCTGGAAAAATTGAACCGAACGAGAACTTGGAATATGGTGTGAGAAGAGAATTTTTGGAAGAAACTGATCACGAATTGTCAGGACCCTTGAAAAAGGTTGCGATCATATTGAGGAAAAATAGAACAGGTATCAAATCAAAAGGTTTGTTCTACGTTTTTCTTTCGAAACAAAAAGAAAAAATATTTCCTGATTTAGAAAATGCTATTGATGGTGATGAACATACCGAATGTGGATATTTCAAAAAAAATGAATTACCTGATAATGTATCTCTAGGATTACGTCGATTAATTTCACGATTACTAAAGTAATTTTTTGTGTAAAGTAGTGGATTCCGATACCTTTCGCAAAAAATCTATCTCATCCATTAATTTTTCCACGTCAATATTTTCTTTACCAAAAACTAATTTGAAAAATTGAACTTTGTTCTTTTGGAGATTGTTCAAGTCAGTAATAAGTTTTTCAATTTCCATTTTTACTTTGTGTGATTTTTTCTTTAAGTTTTTCCACAAATTCATTTTGTATCATTTTTGTAAATTTAATGTATGGAGTATCATCTGATTCTGGATCATATCTATATGATCCTAGTGGTGGTCTTTTAGCTCTACCTAAATAATTCAAACCTGAAATATTCGTTATACATTTGTGTCCACCACTCATCGCCTGTATTAAATCCCAACAACTTATTTTAACTTCATCCAATTTTAAAAATTCATCTTCTGATAATTCGTAGTAAGGTTTTTTCATTATTTGTGCAATTTCTTCACGTTCTGTCGGTGTTATCATACCAGAATACTTTGATCCGAAAAGTGCGACGAAATCCTTAAGTGTAAACCCTACAGATTCATCTACAACTGATTTTTCAGAAACATATTTTATCGTTGATAATGGTACAACTCTTTCCTCTAATTGTTTTTTCCATCTGCTAATAACTTCTTGAGCGATTTCACCTAAATTTACACCCTTTAATCCTCTTTCTTCTTTGAATGGATTACAACTTGCTTGTACCAATCCCATTGGCCAAGCAATTACCAAAAAGTCAGCACTAGGGTAATTTTTAAATGGTGTATATCTATCATATGAACCAGGTTTCATCATAGAACCTCCACCATATTGTATGATGATTGAATCATCTAGTTTAACGTTTGGACTATTACTCATTTGTTGAGTATAATCCTCCATGTTCTTTTGTAATATTTCTGGTTTGACATAATTTCGTTCCACCATCAACTTTTTGATTCTGTTATAAATCGAGAGTAAAGATGGTTGACAATTCATGACCAAATCGTCCAAAAATCCTGGTTTATTTTTGAATGCTAATAATAGTTTATTACAAACTAATCCTAATAAAACTTTATTTCTCCTAAGTTCTTTTTGTTTGTCTAACCTAAAAATATAATTGATAACATCCTGAGTGGTAATTCCATTTCTTACGAAATCTGCGGAATCTACCATAGATATTAATTTTATGTCTTCATCAGGAAATATATCTACAGGTGAAACTTTTTGTGATATTGTGGCTACATTGGACCTAGATTGTCCAAAATATTTTGATTTTGTTTCCTCAGCTCCCGCTTGTCGATCATGATGATCGGTATGTATGACAAACATAGGTTTACCATGTGCAAAATCTACCAAAACAGGCATTACTTCCCCACTAGCGTCCGTTTTTTTAATGGAAAATTCTCTGTCACCATATTGAATTATTTCACAATCGACAACTTTAATACCATTGTCTTGTAGATATTTTTTCATACCGAGAGCGGTTGTTACACCATCCAAATCTTGGTGGTAATAAATTTTTGCCTTTTTATATCTTTTGGCAAGTTTTTTGATATCTCTCAGTCCACCTTCTGAAATAATTTTTTTCATCAATTCAGAGTCAGTAAATATTTTAACTTATTGAATTCTGCTAATATTTCATCTCTAATATTCAATAGATCACTATCAGAACTAGGATCATATACATTTGTAAGGGAAATTAAAAATTGAACAACTGAATCAACATATTCCATCACATCCACACTTGTGAGATCTAGTAAAGGTAAATTTAATCCTTGATCAAATTGTGGTCGACCATGTTTACCCATACACACCTCCACAAATGTATCGATCAAATCTGTTAATGCGTCATAAATTGAACCAAATGCTTGATGTTGAGCATAAGAATCTGTTTGCCAATGAAAAATCTTCATTTGATTTTGCGCCATTAACAAGTTTTGTATTACTTCGTTTTTCATTTTATTACATTTTAATTATTAAATACCTGGAACACTAGGTTTTACACCAGGAATTCCACCAAATAAAATTTGAGTGAGAAGGTCTTGTGATTGATTTTGCGGTGTAGATGGAGTATTAGGTGTTGATGTTGCACTAGTTTGAGGTTGAGTTTGACCAAAATCATCATTCCAATAACTTTGAGCTTCGGGAGTCTGTGAATATTGATTCAAATCATTTGTATAATCACCCATCTGTGATTCTAATTCATCAGGTCCTACGAAATTTCCTAAACCCGCCCAATCAAGGAATCCTAACCACCATTTAGTATTACGCATCAAACCTCTAACTTGTCTATTTCCCCAAAATCTACCAATGCCACCACTAAACGGATAATTTTTGAAAGATTCCCACGACCATTTTCCATATTGTTTGGGATCACCACTAAACATTCCCCATTTTGGTTTTCCTCCCAAACCACTGAGTAATCTTCCATCTTTTTCTGCTAATTTTTTCATTTGTTTCAAAATATCAGTAGCTTGTTGTGGACTTAATCTTGCCCCTTTAGCCAATTTACCTGATACTTGACGAGCTAATCTAGAGGCGGCTCTTGATCCTTGATTTGCATTCGATAATAATTTGATCCAATCTGTTATAGTATTTCTAATACCTTTAGTCAAAAACCCTGTAGGTAAATTATCTATTTTTTGGATTAATGTTGGTCCCCAGCTTCTAACTGTGTTTGTCAATTTACCCCAAGTTTTATTGGATTTAGCCAAATCCTGAATAATTTTGGTGGCACCAGCCGCATTGCCAGCTTTACTCATTTTAAGTGCTGTTTCAGCATTTTTTATTACTCTACCTGATTTACCAAAAAGTAACAATGGTTTTGCTACTAAATCACCAAAATATGGAAATACTGAAATCATTGAGAGTATCCCAAATACAGTATCTCCCTGTTTCATATAAGAAATTCCATTAACGAAATCAACAACTCCTGTTGGATCGAATATACCAAGTATATCACCTAGGGTATTATACCATTCAGCTTCGTTTATAGTACTTTTATCTTCTAAAAGTTTGTTTTTTAATTTATCATACTGATCTTCAGTGAGTACTACTTTCATATTTTTTTTTTAATAAATATTTCATTATTTGAAATAATATCAAAAAAATAAAAGATGATCAATCTCTGATTTGAATGTGAAACATAACTTGATTGTAATACTGTAAGAAATGTTCGTTGTATAGATCCCATTTAATATCAACACTATCTACAGAATAAACCCAAAAATTTTTAAATTTTGGTAAATACAAATCTCTAAATTGACGAAATAACTCTTTTTGTTCAGGTGTTTGAAGATGCCACTCACCAACAATTACTTTAACATTTTCAAGTAAATATTCTATGTTTTCATCATTAATTATATCATACTCACAACCTTCACAATCGGTTTTGAGAAAATCAATTTTATCTATCCCGTAAAGATCTATAAAAGTTTTGAATCTCATAGATTCTACATATCCTTCAGAGAACCAGGATGGATTTTTAGTGGTAAGTCCATCACTATCTGAAATCATTTTGTTAATTTGAGTTACTGGATATCCTAATGTATTTTTAACTAACCATCTAAAAGATTTGGTATCTGGTTCAAAACAAAAAAAATGTTTTGCGTTTTGGTGTAAATTTGTATATGTAAAAGGGCCAACACTAGCTCCAATATCTAATACAATATCTGATTCTTTAACCTCAAAATGTATATTGTATACTCGATCAATAAAATTTTCACTTTTACTAAATCCAATCCCATCGTGGGGACCCCATTCAAAATCTTCTATTTTTCTCATTTTTGATATTCTCTATTTTTCTATCCAAATACCATTTAGCTTTCAAAAGATCCTCAAGTTCTTTGTCTACATTTTTCTTTCCAGCTCTTGAGATATACTTGACCGTATTTCCAAGATGGAAGTCCAAATCCCAAGCTTCGATTACTTTAAT
>Ga0209500_10002497_pt1 | contig 12994 bp, 20 predicted proteins | sample S_140212_EF_Meta_FD_187323 | JGI IMG/M metagenome (GOLD analysis project Ga0209500, IMG submission 187323) | Freshwater microbial communities from Lake Simoncouche, Canada to study carbon cycling - S_140212_EF_MetaG (SPAdes) (version 2) | ecosystem: Environmental > Aquatic > Freshwater > Lake ...
GTACTCTTGGTGTTACTGGTGCCACCACACTTTCAAATACTCTTAACGTTACTGGCGCCACTACACTTTCAAGTACTCTTAATATTTCTGGAAATACGACAGGTTCTACCCTAAGTTTTGGTTCTGGTAATTTAACTTTCAATGGATCAAATAATCTAGCAGTAGGACACGCATCTCCTCAGAGAAGACTTCACGTTGTTGGAGCACAAGGAGCGGTTGCTAGTTTCCCAACACTCGGACCTTATGATACTGCTGTTATTGAAAATAATAATGCTTGCCACATATCTTTAGTTGCAAATGGTTCACTTGGTGGAAGTGCATTAAAATTCTATAAATCTGGATCTTCGACTGCTGAGGGATTAGTCTTTTATGAGCATTCTGGTTCTGGAACATCCAACGATAGACTTGGATTTGGATTTAATAATGTAGAGGATGGTGGATGGTTTAATCGTGGTAATAAAGGTCTTTATGTTATTGGTGACATTACTGCATTTGTTTCTGATGAAAGACTGAAGACAAATATCAAACCACTTGAAAATGCTCTTGGTAAAGTTCTTTCTCTGAGTGGATTTACCTACAACTTTAACGAAGTTGGTCAATCTTTAGGATTTAGCACTGAAACACTTCATGTAGGTGTTTCTGCACAACAAGTTCAAGCAGTTCTTCCAGAGGCAGTTGTTGCCGCACCAGCAAGTAAAGACTATCTGACAGTTAAGTATGAAAAGATTGTTCCACTTCTGATTGAAGCGATTAAAGAACTTTCCCAGAAAGTTTCTGACCTTGAAGATAAACTCAACAAATAAATAACTAAAAAACTAAGATGGCGAATATCAGAAAAACTTTCAATTTTCGTAATGGTGTTCAGGTTGATGATGACAATCTAATCGTAAATCCTCTTGGTTTGGTCGGTGTGGGGACGACTGTTCCCACAGAGGCTTTAGATGTTCGTGGAAATCTTAAGGTAGTAGGGTCTATCAATGCAACCAGTACTACAACAGATAGTATCTCTGTAGGAGTTATAACAGCATCCTCAATAGTTGCAACATCCTCAGTAGTTGCAGCAGCATTCTCTGGTGGAAGAGTTTCAATTGTAAGTGGAATTATAACTGCATTCAGTGGAGTCGTAACTTATTATGGGGACGGTGGTAGATTGCTGAATCTTCCAACATCTCAGTGGATAGACGTTGATGCTGGTTTAGGATTTACAAGCATTTATGCTCGTGGTTTTGTTGGTATTGCGACCAATGATCCGAGATATACTTTTCAAGTCGGTGGAACAAATAATCTAGGCACTTTTGCAACTGGTGTTGGTATCGATTCTACTGGCAATATTCGTGCAACGGGAACCGTAACTGCTTCTAAGTTTGTTGGTATTGGTTCAGATTTAACTTTATTAAATGCAAATAATATTTCATCGGGAACTATAGGCACAGATAGACTTCCAACTCTTCCCAATGATAAACTTTCATCAAATATCAGTATTTCTGGTATCATTACTGCTTCAAGTGGATTCATTGGAAACTTAACAGGAAATGTAACTGGAAATCTAACAGGAAATTTAACTGGAAATGTAAATTCTAGTGGAGTTTCAACATTTTCTAGTGGAATTGTAGGAAATGTAATTGGTATTGCTTCAACTGCAAGATCTTTAACTGGTAATCCAGATATTAGTGTGTCGAATATTGCTGCAATAGGAATTGCTGCATCAACCTCATATATTCTTGGAGTATCGACATCTACATCAGTTCATATTGGTTTAGGTGGAACTGTAATTTCATTGCTATCATCTGCTAGATTAGGAATAGGAACCGCAACTCCAACAACAGATATACAGATCGTAAAGGAAAATAATGTTGAGGTTCAATTTGTTAGTAGAGGTGGTGTATCTCAAATTAGTATCGGACAAACTATTAATCCACCAATAGGTGTAGCATCGAGTGTTGGATTAATACGTTATGGCAACTCTCCAAAATCTTTTGATATTGCAAATAATGATTCTGGAAATATTAATCTATATCTACACGCTGGGCCAGCAGGAATTAATACTGGAAGTTTCAGATGGATTTATGGACAAACTTTCCAAGAGTTGATGGCATTGAGTTATGATGGATACTTGGGAATTGGAATCACAAATCCAACTCACAAACTACACGTTGTTGGTACATCTACGGTTACTGGCGATTCTTATGTTGGTGGAAATCTGAATGTTACAGGAACAATTACTGGATCAATAACTTTACCAAATCCAGCTCCAATTAACATCTATTCAACTACAGGAATTTCAACAACTTACAATTTACAAGTTCAAAATAATCTTCTCATTGGATCTTCTATTGGAATAGGAACTACAAATCCAATTGTTGGTGTAGATGCTAGGCAAAGAAGTGCTTTATTTTTATCCCTTGGAATTAATACAACTTCAACATCAAATTCTATTCTAAAAGTTATTGGACAGTCTTTATTTACTGGTGTTGGTATCGGAACTACAACTACTAACGGTGATTCATTATCAATTTCCGATGGTTCTATTAATGTAAATAATTCAACATTTAGTTCAGATTCTAGAGTTTTTGTTGGAATTGGAACAAGTACACCTAGATCAGTTATTGATTTGGCAGACGCTGCGAATAATCCCACAAATGCAGCGTTCCGATTTATGTTACCACCAATAGTCACAACTACAGAAAGAGCAGGTCTTTCTACTATTGCTGGAGCATTTATTTTCAATAAAACAACCAGTAAATTTCAGGGTTATACTGGAATTGCTTGGACAGATTTCCACTAATAAAAGGAAGGTAACTGAATAATGTCAATCTCAGTAGTAAAACAAGGACCTTATTTTACAAGTGGATCTATTTCTTTTAGTGAATTGAGATCAACATTTAAAGAAACTGGTGGTGGATCAGTTAGTGCATCTGAACTTAGAAGAAATACTGATCCTAACGAAAGAAATCCTATTGTACCAGATTCTACTGAAAATGAAAATATTTCTTCAGGATCTAACTTAAGTTTATCTCAGTTTCGAAACTCGATTAAAAGATATTATGCAACTCAATCTGGAACAAATACCAATTATTCAAATTCTGGTGAACCTGGATTGAGACTAGGAAGATATTCCAGTTCTACTGGTGGTATAGATTGGTCTGGTGGTGGAGATGGTGGAAGAGATGGACAATTTTATACTAACGGAAACTATACAAAAAATATTCAAAAATTTATTAGTATTACAGGTATTTGTGGATCTTACTATACAACTATGCCTGCAGCACAGTTGGCACCAGGAGTTCCTGTTTATAATACAACCATCACTATAAGTGGTCAAATTTATGGTGCTGGAGGAATAGGTGGTGTTTTTGGAGATGGTAATGGTAAAGATGGTGGTCCTGCAGTTAATATTCAATATGATCAAGGTGGAAATATAAGTCCAGTAATTATTGAGTCTTCTGCTAGAATTTGGGCAGGTGGTGGAGGAGGAGAAAAAGGACGTAATGGGAATGATGGTGCGCCATCAAATTGTGTTTTTGAATACTTTAGAAATGGTTGTGGTTATTATGCAGAATGCAACCCTGGCGATTCAGTAACTTTTCTGTGGAATAGTGGAGTTAGATGTGTCAAACCCTTCACCATCTATTCTACACTGTGTATTCATGTCGAACCATCTAATACTCCCACTGGTGGAGTGGGTGGTAGTGGTGGTCGTGGTCAAGGATATGATGGTGCTCGCACTTCGGGATCTTCGGGAACTGCAGGAACCTGTCCATCTTGCCCTGGTGGTTTGGCTCAAGTGGGCGGAACTTGTGGAACAGATGGCGCACCTGGAGGTGCTGGCGGAGATTGGGCACAAGATGGTGAAGAAACAACTGCTGAGTGGCATCGTGGATACGCTGGAAAAGCATTTCTTGGAAGTTACTATGCTCTGTCAGGAGCACTCAATGGAACAACGATTAAAGGGGCATATAACGCATAATAAATACGCATAGTTATTGATTATTACTGATGACTGAAGAAAATCAAAATCCTTCCCTAGTTGATAAGGCAAAAAATCTTGCTAATTTTTCTTGGGAATTGCTCCAATATCTTGGGACTAATAGAGAAAAATCCTTATTTGTTTCTGATGAAATATATGCAGAACGAGTAAGTATTTGTAGATCTTGTGAAAAGATTAATGAACTTGAAAATAGTTGTAGAGAATGTGGTTGTTATATTCCCGCTAAAGCAAAGATTATTTTAGATTCCTGTCCTCTTAAGAAATGGGATGTGGATAAAGAAGGTTGGGAAAAGAAATTTGCAGAGATACAAAAGAATATTGACAAAACCTTATAAAATGTGCTAGAGTACCTTTGTGGTCGTTAGAGATGACTTTCTCTATACATTATGAATGGTCTTATGGATGCAATTCTGGTTACCAATCTTGGATATCCAGGTCCAGTTAGTGATGAAAAAAATGGTATATATTTTCATCAACAACCAGCAATTAAAGAATTAATTGAATTGGGGAGACGTTCTGTTTGTGCCTACGTTGGTGAAACAGGACCTCATCGTAATTTAGAACGTTTCAAAGATGGAGATTATTCTAAACTTCCAGAAAAGGTGTCTCCTGATGAACTTCTGCATGTTCATCACGAATTATCTGATCATTATATTCGAGCAAGTTTGTATTCTCAAGGATGCAGAAAAACTAACTTGGGTGGATCCCCAGAAATAGTTTTTGCACCCTTGTGGATTAAAACTTATTCAGAGTTTATTAGTTATCTCCGAGATAAAGTTCTTGAATTAAGTAAAAAATTTTATGATCAAGAACGAGTATATGGATTCACTCCAGAATCTCATGCTAAAAAGATTAAAGAAAAGAATCCTGAAGCAGTTCGTGCTCCAAAATTATATCTGGTTGGTGATATAATTGACAAGTTGAAATCTATATCAAAAGATGCTATAATTTATATACCAATGGATGCGTTTGGGCATTTTTGTATTACTTTATCTAATCTGGGATATACCAATATCTACACCGATAAAGATTATGATATGAATATTGGATTTGGATATATACCAGAAACTGTAAAGTTTATCACACAAGGAGAATATGAATCCATGGATTTTGATGCTGTAACGGGCAATCCTCCTTTCGGAAAGGGTGGTGGATTAGCACTAAAATTTTTAAATAATTGTGCGGATAGAGTTCGTGCAAAGAATGGGCAGATTCTTTTGATTCTACCCAAATCTATTAAGAAAGGATCATCTAACTTTAATAAAATTAATCGAGATCTTGAACTTGTAAGTAGCAAGGATTGTGATCCTAAAGATTTTGCTGCAAGTATTGATGCATGTATTCAGGAATGGAAGATTGGTGAAAAATCACGTCCATTAGAAGTTGAATATAGAGAACATCCACATTTTGAGTTTCTTTCATACCAGAATCGTTATGATGCTGATATTTTTGTTGGTGGTGATGGTGCAGGTGCTTCTGGGAGAGTTTTTCTTCCTGGAGAAAAAAATCCTGAAGGTAAGAGGTGGACAGAATATGAAAAATCTTCCTCTCATAATTACATTCGAGTAAGACCTGATGAAAATAATACAAAGGAACAAATCCTTGAAAGAATTATTTCTCTTGGTCAGAATGGTGATAACACTTTTAGAGACATTGCTATGGAGACTACTAATGGAATCCCACATTTTGGTAAGAAAAAATTAGTTACAGTATATACAAAAAGATATGGTAATGGGCACAAAGAACAAGCATAATAAAGAAACTGGTTCTAATATTGAAAGATCAGATGAAAGAATTGCTGAAACTCAAGAAGTATTCACACCAATACATGTTTGTGAAGAAATGATTCAGAAAATTCCCATTGAGAAAAGAAAAGATCCAAATTCAAGATTCTTAGATAATTCTGCAGGATCTGGTAACTTTATTCTTACTCTTAAAAATGAATTGATCAAGTATCATTCTGAAGAACACGTGCTTAATAATATGCTATACGCTGTAGAATTAATGGGAGATAATCATCAAGAGTTGTGTCAAAGAGTGGGCGTTCCCACTACACATCCACATTATGTGTGCCATGATGCTCTTACATATGATTACTCCTTTGGAAATCTTATCGGTATTGAAAAGTTTTTCTAATCAATCAGGGAGTTGACAGAACGGGAAATTCATCGTATATTGATCTCGTAAACAAATTTAATTATGGTTTCCACTAAAGATCACGTTTTGCTAACTCTTCGAGAGAATTTTGTTCCTGGAGTAATTTTTACTCTTCAACAAGTTTATGATTTGGTTTTGAACCAAAACCGTGTTTCAGAACTTTATGATAATAAAAACGAAGAAGAAGTTGTTCGTGCCGCAATCCAACGACTTGAGGCAGATGAACTCCTAAAAATGATGTGCCGAGATTCTATGGATCTTGCAGGTACATATTGTCTTATCGATACCAAAGATACTATCAATCCAAATGAGAATATTTTCAACCTGAAAGAGTTGGAAAAATTTGGTCGTATTCCCAAATCACCTGGAACTGAGTTTGAAAACTGGGAAATTCTTCATAAAGATGAAGTAATGTCTCACTCGGTTGCCAGGGAACTTGGGATTGAATGCCAAACTCGGGTCGGTCAAGCACTGTTCCAAACTACGATTGATGAAATCACTAACAACGTTGCCTCAGAAGGTTATGATTATCGTTGTTTTCAACCTGCAGTATCTAAACTGAAAGAACCGATTGAATATAACGGTAAAGTATACAAGTATATTGTTCGTGATGGTAATAACCGTTATGAACTTCCTTGGAATTATTTTCCTTGTGCGGTGATTAGTGGTGAAACTGAGTATGCATTGCTTCAATATGGAGCGATGTCAAACAATCCTACAAAAGAAAAGAAAAACGATTGTACTCCCGATGACGTCAAGTATATGATTCAACTGGGGTTCAAACATAACGAAATCGAAAAAAACTTTGATTCTGTTATGGTTGTTCTTCAAACACGATACAAGGAAATTCGTAAGAAAGATCGTCGTATCTTTGCTGCCGAAATCCTCAATGCAGAGGGAATCAAGATTTCCATGGAACCCTTTGATATCAGTAAAGCACAAAAAGTTCTGAATGATGCCTATAAAGTTATCGGAGTTTGTGGTGACATCTCATCGATGAAAGAAAGTGATCTTTCCGTAACTGTGGGTTGGGGACGCAAACCCGATCACTCACGTAAGTTCCAAATGTTACTCGAAAAGCAACTTGAGTTTCCCGAAAACGAATACACCATCTATTCATTTTTGGAGCAAGGTCAAGGTGTAAGCACACAACCAACTGAAGACAACATTCAAGAGTTGCGAGTGCAAATGGAATCTGAACGAAAGCGTCATCTTAACTATTGTATGCGAGTTGTTACTGCTTATCGTTCTGGAAAACTCAAGACTCCTACTTACAAGTGGTTGGCACAAGCAAATAACGTTGAAACTTACAACGAGTTTCAATAAACCACTTTCATAACTGGCACAAGGGGTCCTCACGGGGACCCTTTTCTGCTATAATAGTCCTATACGCAATGGAGAACGTGTTTCAACTTCGTCCCCACCAGCAAGATGCTCTGGATGCTCTTCAACAGCATTCTAAGGGCATCTGTGTGTTTCCTACGGGTGGTGGCAAAACCAACGTAGGTATCTTTGATGCCATCAATCAGTTTCTGTCTGCAACTCCTCAAACGATTGTAGTGGTATCTCCACGCATTCTTTTGTCGGAGCAGTTGTCTAGTGAGTATCTTGAGTTTATCACTAATGCTGCTGTGATGCACGTGCATAGTGGTGAGACGCATCACTATTCTTCCACAAAACCCAGTGATATTGCTTGGTTTGCTGATAACACTTCTGGTCACAAACTCATCTTCACCACCTATAACTCTTTGCAGCAACTGCAACGTGCTGAGATCAAGGTAGATACGATTTACTTTGATGAGGCACACAACAGCATTCAACGTCACTTCTTTCCTGCTGTGGAGTATTTTTCCGCAGAGGCAGAGCGTTGCTACTTCTTTACTGCAACTCCAAAATACAGCAATGTGATTGGTAAGGCAGGTATGAATGATAGTGAGGTCTACGGTAGCATTATCGCTAAAGTTCCTGCTCCTGAACTGGTGGAGAATGGTTATATCATTCCTCCTAAGGTGATTGCATCTCAAATGCGCCTCTCTGTGAAGGGTGAGGATATTGCTCAACGTGACTGTGAGTATCTTCTCCAGACCATTCAAGACAATCCTGTCGACAAGATCCTGATCTGCGCTAAGGCAACCAAGCATATCATTGGTTTGTTGTCTGAAACCAATTTTACTGAGCAACTTGCCGAGCAGGGTTATTCTGTGATGCACATTACTTCTAAGCACGGTGCATTTATTGATGGTGAGAAAGTCAATCGTGAGGTGTTCTTTGATATTCTCAACGATTGGGGTAAGGATGCTGCCAAGAAATTTGTGGTTCTTCACCATTCCATTCTGGCAGAAGGCATCAATATCAGTGCCCTGGAGGCAGTGGTCTTTATGCGCTCTATGGACATCGTGGGCATCGGGCAAACCGTGGGCAGAACCCTGCGTCTGCACCCCCAGGATGCTGCTGGGATCCGCTCTGGTGCCCTTGTGGCAGGTGATCTACCCTCCTACACCAAATCCTATGGACTGGTGATCTGCCCCACCTTTGACAAGGCATCTGCAGGCACTGCCCAGAAGGTTCAGAACGTGGTGGACATTATCTTCCATCAAGGGGAAGTGGCATTCAGCACGATCAATCGCTGATCTGACACACAGGACACTCAGACTCCTCTGAGTGTCCTATAATAATCTCATAACCATTTAATCCAATGTCCGAAGTTCAAGCACATGGAAATATATTTGAGGATGTGATTATCCAACAAAGAACTGGTTTATCCAAAAAAGAATACGATGAACTTAAAAAAAATGGATACACATCAGAATTTGATCTTGTTGCAGGATTGATCGTTGATTATGATGGTAGTATCAAAACAACTCAAAATAATACTGTTTGCTGCGCGGATTTATTGAATATGATGAATCACACTGGCGAATATAGATTTGTTGTTGGATGTTATGATCAGATTGGGAAGCAAAAAGTATTTCATACTCAATATGAGTTTTTTATTAAATCTCAGCACTATGATATGCTTTGGAATGGTATGGATTATGAAAAAATTGAACAGTATGTATCTAAAATAAAATCCATTGAAAAGGGTAAAGTGGGACAGTTACAGTATCAACAATTGTTTAAAGAATCTTGGAAATCTGAAGTTGATTCTGACACATCGATGTTCATTATTAATCCAAAGGTTGACAGCAAAAAGCAGCGTAGAGTTCAATGTTCTATTCCTCTTGACAAATTGATCAATTCTGGAATAGAATATAAGAAGGAAGATATTAATATTATTATTCAATCCAAAAAGAGAACATTTAACAAATGAGAGCATTCTGTCCACCAACAAATAGTCCAGAGAAAGATATGGTAATGACACCAGAATATCTGGCAAAGGAAATCATAGAACATTTTTCTCCATCGGGATTGATATTAGATCCCTGTAGAGGTGAGGGAGCATTTTATGATAATTTTAATATAGAGACCAAAGATTGGTGTGAACTTGGTGAAGGTAAAGATTTTCTAACGTATAACTTGAAAGTAGATTGGATTATCACAAATCCACCGTGGTCTAAAATGCAGCAATTTCTTGAGCATGGAATGAAAATATCGGATAATATTGTGTATTTGACTACGATTAATCATTACACAACAAAAAAAAGAATACGTGATATGAGGGAAAATAACTTTGCAATTAAGGAGATTTATTGTGTTCCGACTCCAACAAAACCATGGCCACAATTAGGATTTCAACTTGGGGCAATTCATACTCAACGAGGATATTCTGAAAATATCAAAATGTCTTACTCCCCAAAAATGTAAATACTGATGTGCCACTTGTAGAACTGGCACATCATAATCAGATTTTTTCCGATTACCTGCTATAATATAATCAATCCCAAAGGAGATTTCCAATGCGCTGCAAAGTTCAACTCTATGTTGCTGGTACTGTCTTCTATGAAGAAGTTCAGGCACGTGATTATGCTGATGCAAAGCGTACTGCACTTGCTCGCAATCCTAACGCTAAGATTCTATCAGTGACAGGAGTATTTTAATGAATATTCCCAACTATGGATTGCTAAATCCCAAACCATCAGATCCTGCAGGTTATGTAACCAAAGATGAGATGTGGGCAGCAGTTCCTTTTGGTAAGCAGTTTATGATTCTTCACAATGGTGAACAAGTTCATGTTATTGGAACTCTTGCGACCGCTAAGTCTTATATCAATAAGCAGATTGAGGCATCTAAACCCAAATATAAAAAACAAAAAATTAAACCAGGAACATCATCCCTAGAAGCATTTCTATGAAAAATCTTGAGCTCACAGAAGATCAGATCTGTCTCCTCATTAAAGTGCTTGGAGATCAGATTAAAGATCTTGAATCCTGGAATATGAACGATGAATTCGATGTAGATTTAGAACCATATAGGTATCTCAAAACAAAACTTGCAGAGTATCATTTCTTCAAGTACGAATACCGTTAAATACTACAATCGCATTCTTTTTTGAATGAACCCATTTTATATTTGGTTTGTTATATTTGCCTGCATCGGTTATCTGATAGTCACTGATGCAAGTGTTGCGCGATTATTTGTTCTTCTCACAGGACTTGCGCGAGTACAATATGAGAAAATCAAATGGTGGATACTTTATAATCCTGCCAATCCGATTGTGAAATGGTTAATGTGGAGAAATGCATTAAGACTTGCAAAGGAACTTGAAAAAGAATTCAAGAAGTGATATAATTAGTAATGTGTTTATTCACAAACATTATGTCAAGAACTCATAGGAATACGGAAGGTTGGCACAACGGAGCATTTAGATTCCCGCACACCGAAAACGAAAGAAAGCAGTTAGATGGAATGCTGCACGATCCAGAATTACTGGAACTTCCCATCTCAGGATTAAATCATATGAGAGCAAGAGAACACCAGTTGCCGAGTGCCTGGGATGATAAAGTGATTAGTGCTTATTACGAAGTCTAAACAGACACCTGAAAAACCGTCCACTGACCCTTGACTTTTGAAGTTGAGGGTTTTATAGTATCTGTATTGAAACACCTTCGCCATGACTTACAACGCAACCGTCAAGCTCTGCTACATCAACGACACAGAAGTATCTCACAATAAGTATTTTCCTGAAATTATTGATAAGCAGACCATCACGATTGAAGCACCCGCACAAGACTTGAATACTCATCAGTATTTTGAACTCTTCAAGAGTTTTCTTCGTGCTGTTGGATTTGATGAGTATGGCATTATGGACGGTGCTTGCCGTGTTGCATTTAATGATTGCAACAGGGAAGATGATATGAAAAAGTTGATGGATGAGTATGAACTGCAAGATAAGCAGTTGTATACTGATGATGATTATCATGCTCTTTTAAAAGAAGTTGAAGAACTGAAAGAAAAACTTGCAAGGGTTCTTCCAGAACAATATGTTGAAGAATATGTTGATCCAGATTATCCAAGGGATGATGGAACATCCTGGAACAAACCTTGGAATGGTTTAGTTCCAGGTTCTCCTGAGGCATATGCTAATTCGTGCAAGTGCCCAATTTTAGATAATCAGGAGATGCCTGATGACAAAAAATGGGTAAATGCCGATTGTCCTCTTCACGGTAAGGCACAATGAACTTTCCAGTGTTTCTAAACAAATGGATAATCGGATTTTCTCCGATTAAGTATACAAATCTGTGGTATTGGTATCGTCTCATCAATCATCGGGAGTTTCGTATGGATGATAATATGAGGTATCGTGACTTCTGGACAAATCTGAATATGGGATGGTATAATATGACTCATACTTATGAAATGAAAAAAAAGTGGGGATGAAAATGAAACTCTTTGATTACCGATACCGTGATGATTATGGAAAGGACTACTATTTCTTCTTTCTAAAAACCAAGACATACACAGCACTTCAAATGTCTTTCAATATTTGTGAGTATCCTGGTTGGCCTCATCTACAGATTACATTTGGAAGTGGTAGGTTATTTGGTATGTTTGCCTATGCTTGGAAGTTTGGATTTGATGTAGACTTATTCTCACATACTTGGAGGTGGGACGAATGAAAGAATGGATTGAAGATGCTTGGTGGTCTTGGAAATGCTGTATTCATTCCAGATTTGATTATAATGATAGAATTGATGTCGCAGCATTTTGGGAAGAACTCAACTATGGATGGTATCAAATGGAAAGTGATTATCGTATGTCTCAACCAAACTTTGACCCTTATAATTTGATGGGTAGAAGTAATTATTATCCTTATGGAGTTTTCAAATGACTTACAAACTCAACCCAGAAGCAAAAGCATTCTCATATACTCGTGAAAATTTGTTTGAATGTATTACCAAAATCGTAGCACATCCTCATAATACCATCACAGAACACGACCAATCCCGTGCTATTGCCATTATGTTAGTGTTTGAGGATTACTTTACCAATCATACTCAAAGTGATAATAATGGTGGGCATTGTGTTTATGAGTGTGATGAATTGGACTTTCAAGATTTTGCAATTCAAAAACTTGGACTTGAGTATTATCATTATGTTGATGTTGATGAGGTATTGAAATGACTGAACAACCAAATCTTAATGATATGAGTGTGGAAGAACTGAAAGAGTATCTAAAAACTCAATCAAAACCACAAAGTTCTTATCAACCAGAAACAAAAAAGAAACCAGAAGAACCACCTCAATATTTTTACGACATTTCTACAAATCTTTTTATAGGATAATGACTGAACTACTAAATCGTAAAACACCTTGGGATGATTGAAATGAGAATTGAAATCACTTACACACCACATCCAACAAAAGGATATACTGCTACTATCTGGGATGGTCCTGATGGAATAGATGAAG
>Ga0209500_10002499_pt1 | contig 12988 bp, 10 predicted proteins | sample S_140212_EF_Meta_FD_187323 | JGI IMG/M metagenome (GOLD analysis project Ga0209500, IMG submission 187323) | Freshwater microbial communities from Lake Simoncouche, Canada to study carbon cycling - S_140212_EF_MetaG (SPAdes) (version 2) | ecosystem: Environmental > Aquatic > Freshwater > Lake ...
ACAGGTGTAGCAGAATTCTACATCAACGGTGCATATAGATCAAATTATGATCAAATAGCAGACGGATCTAGCCCAGATCGTGCGGCAGTATCAGCAGCAATGATCAAAGCTATAACCGGAACCACACGCAGTGGTCCTTATTGGATTAGATGGAACGGTACAGATCCAAAACTTATTTGGTGTGAAATGGCCATGAACGGCGGCGGCTGGATGATGATTCTAAACTATGTACGCAAAGCTACTGTTAATTCGGCATTGTTGGTTAGAACAACCACTTTCCCGCAAATGAATCACGAATACGATCTTGGACCAGACGAAAGTGCCAGCACAGATACCTACGGTTCTTGGGGACACATTGGCAATGCGTTGGCGGCACAACACCCATGGACACAGTATATGTTCTACGGTAAAACTAGTAATCACGCTCGAGTGATACATTTTTATGGTGAAGATACTAATATTGTCAGCTACATAAAAACTGGCACAGGTAGTATGAATCCACACTATGCCAACAGAGAAACCAACTGGAATATAAACACAGTGGCACGCCAGGGCACAACACAAAATTATGGGGCTTACAGTGAAAAAACTCCAGCAGGTGCACCAGGTTTATACGCAGGCGCAGCCAGCATTCCTTGGGGCATTCTTGCTGATCGCAGTGGTTACAGTAACCAAGGCGATAATGCAATGACAGAATTTCCAATCTACGGTAACTCAACGTTTGGCAATCCTAGAGCACACTGGGGAATTAGAGGTAGCGGAACTAGATGGGAAGTTGACGACTCGAGCGCTGACCCCAACACAATTCACAGGATTTGGGTGAGATAATATGGCAATTCTAAAAAATACAACGTTAAATTCTACTGGAGCAATATCCCTACCCGCAGGCAGTGAACTGGGGAGAACTGTTTATAAACTACAACAGTTTACATCAACGGGTTCAACAACATGGACCTGCCCCGCTGGCGTTACTAGCATTGAAGTACTAGTAGTTGGCGGTGGTGGCGGTGGAGGCGGTAACCACGCTGGCGGTGGTGGCGGCGGTGGCGTTATATACAACCCCAATTTTGGAGTAACCCCGGGAACAGTTTATACTGTTGTTGTAGGTGCCTTAGGTGCGGGCAGTACTGGTTATTCAACTATAAGAGCAGGCCGAGGCGGAGACAGTCAATTTCACACGCTGATAGCCAAAGGTGGTGGCGCTGGCGGTAATAGACATGATGGCGGTACAGCCAGTTTGCAAATTGGATATGATGGCGGCAGTGGTGGTGGCGCAGGCGGACAGGGCTCAGACGACACTCCCCGTATAAATGTAGGCGGCCGCGGAGTAGGATCAGGATCTTATCCTTGGACAGCGGGTATAGCCTATGAATTTCAAGGTAATAAAGGTGGCCACGGATCCTATCACGTAGGTGGTGGTGGTGGTGGTGCAGGACTGCCTGGCGGGGACGGTAGAACCGTTGGTGGGGCTAACAGTCGAGTAAGCAAAGGTGGTCGTGGCGGCGACGGTTACCCCTGTGCTATATCAGGAACCACAGTGTATTACGGAGCAGGCGGTGGCGGTGGCACCTTTGTTGGCGGCTCTAATGCCGGCCAGGGCGGTTACGGTGGCGCTGGCAATGGTGGTGGATTTAGAGCCGCTGCCGATACAGCAGGTACTGCTAATACAGGCGGCGGCGGCGGCGGAGCGGACGGTGGCGGTAATAGCGGCAGTGATGGCGGCAGCGGAGTTGTTATGGTTCGTTATGCTGATCCAATGGTCATGGCCTTTACCAATGCTGGATATTATGATTTTGACGAAGTTGCCATTGTAGACGATGCTACAGACAGCAATTATAAGGTAATGAAAAATTTCAGAGCCACAAGTACAGGAACTTACAGTGTACATTTTGCAGGCTTTATCAGCAGTGGTACATATTATTGGGGCTATAGAATTAGACAAAACGGCTCAACCACATTGGCCAGTGGAAACTTTGGAACTACATTAGATCCAAACATGGGTGGAAACGCCAGTTCAGTTCATGCGTATAGACATTTTGTCAACACCGCAACATGGGCAGCTGGTGATGTTATCACTTTAGAAATGGTCAGCAGTGATGGCAGCGGAACTGCTGTTGCTGGTAATGGTCAAACATTATACTGTAAAGATTTATATGTTACAGACAACACAACAACATGGACCTGCCCAACAGGCGTAACCGCAGTAGAAGCACTGATAGTAGGTGGCGGTGGTGGATCAGGTGGCGGTGGCAATACTGGTTATCATGGCGGTGGTGGCGGTGGTGGCGGTCTTGTTTACAATGCCGCACTGGCAGTTACCGCAGGAACAACTTACACTATTACAGTGGGTGCAGGCGGCAAATGGGGTCTTGGTATTGGAGACAGTGGCTATAGAGGCGGCAACGGTGGAAATAGTTCTATAGTTGGCGGTGCCTTAAACACTATTGCATTAGGTGGTGGTGGCGGTGGCGGTAACGCTCAAGGAAACGGAGCCAGTGGCGGATCAGGTGGCGGCGGCAACTTATACGGTGGAACAGGTGGAACATCTACTCAGAATTCAACATACGGATATGGTGTTGGTTTTGCGGGCGGTGGCGGCCAAGCCACATATGGATCGTCAGGTGGTGGTGGTGGTGCAGGCGGTGCAGGCGGCGCTGGATCTGGCAATGTTGGTGGTGCTGCTGGTGCTGGACTTTCATACAACCTATTAGGATACAGTAGATTTTTTGCAGCAGGCGGTGCAGGGGCTGGAAATTCTCAACTGACACACGGATCAGTGGCCAGTGGTGGCACTCCAGCATACAGTAATGCTGAACAAAATACAGGCAACGGTGGCGGTGGACAACAAAGTGCTAGCGGTCGTCGTGGTGGTAGTGGCATTGTCATACTGCGCCATGCAACTATACCTTTGGTTCCGGTTAATCCAGAATCAAATAGTGCAATGACTGGTCGTATACGATTTAACTCTACAACCAAAAAAGTTGAAATATATTCCTACAACAAAGGTTGGGGCGCCCCAGCCAAAGACGGATTAACCGAAGCAACTGCGGCCAAAAATGCCTGGGAACTTCGTGCAAATAATCCACAGATAACTACAGGATATTATTGGATTCAACCTCCAGGCCAGACTGCAAAATATGCTTATTGCGATTTTGATAACTATGGCGGTTGCTGGGTATTATGCAAAGCCATCGGAACCTCGGTTAATTATCATTATAGTCAGACGGGGGATTACAATTTGTATCAAGATCAGCAAGGTATTCAACGGGTTGTGTACAGTGGTATAGGTTATAATGTTGATGACACTCGAAGATACAGCGATAACTTTATCAGAGCAGTAGGAGACAGCGGAGAATCAACGATTCGAGTAGATATTGCCAGAAACGGAGCAGCTCCACCTAGTCAGAGTTTTACTCTAGGCACCAGCAGCAACGGCGATTATCGTTATACAGCCTTCTTCCAGTACAAAGACGGAATTAGACAATTTGGTTCTGATAACAGCGGTAGTGATGCTGATGTGAGTTATAAGACTTTTAGAATTAGCCACTATTGGCCATATCAGTGGGAATATCCAGCAAGTGCTACTGACGATCATTTCCGTCCGTATGATAACAATTACAAAATATTCGACATGCATTCGAATCCTTCAAGTATTCAAACTAGTTTATACGGCACATATCGTATTCTATACGGATACCCGAATGGCGGTAACGGCATTTACGGTGGTCCAAACTCTTTTAGTCCTAGTAATACAAATCCGGGTTATTTTTGGGTAAGATAAGGTAAACAACAATGGCAATTTTTAAAAATTTAACGATTACAGATTCACAGAGCCTAGGGTTTCCTGTGGGAACTACAGCGCAGCGGCCTGCGATTCCAGCAACAGGAATGATTCGAGGCAATACTACTATAGGATGGATTGAAGTCTACGACGGAACCGCTTGGAAGCCAGTGATCAATGCACCAGGTGACGGCCTAACAGCCGCTACAGCTGGCCGTACAGCTAGATCAATCAAAGCACAAACAGGTACAACAACCAACGGCATGTACTGGATTAAAACAGAAGAAATGCCAATTCCCACATTGGTCTACTGTGACATGAACTATGATGGCGGTGGATATATGTTAATAGCCTACGGGTTCGTAAGTACTACAGGTGAGTCCTCTGCTAACCAACTAATGCCAAATTTAAATCATGACGGTATGCAGTTTGAATATAATCCCTTTAGCAGAGCATCAACCAACGGTCTAGTAACACCTAACGGTGGACAACAGACAGCAGTTAAACTAGGTCGTGCATCCACTACCAGTATTTGGGCAGCAGGCGGAAATCCCACAAGTGGCGGAGTTGACACTTATACCTATGTCTACAGAATAGATATACCGTCCCCTAAAGAATTGACTTTTAGAAATCATTCTTATTATTTTAACACAGCTACAGATGCAACCACTGAAAAAGGATCGTCTGTGAATGTGGTAGGGCTTAAGGGAGATGTCGCTACTGTACAAAAGTATTTAAAAACAGCAACACTGAGCAATAGTTGGGGCGATTCTTATCCTTCTGGCTACGGGGCTGGTACAAGCAGTAATCCAGCTGGCAACACCTCCTTTGATGGTGGTCCATTTTTTCCAAGTGTTCACGCTGGTTCGGGACATCCTAGTTATGCACCTAGTCCACAGATTTTTAGTCCTGACATAGGAACACAAGGTTGGATCACAGCTACCACATTAGGAAAAGGTTCAACTGGATATACCTACAGAGGTTGGTACAGAGGGGATAGTGCTGGCACTACTGGCAACACCGGTCAGATGTCAATTTGGTTTAAGTAAAATCAATGTCAATTAATAATAGCTTAAGAATAATTCCGAGAGCAAGTGATTTTCTAGATAGAAAATTAGGTGTCCGTGGTGAAATATTTTTTGATCAAGTAACTAATACACTACGGTTGTATGATGGTGTTGTTACGGGCGGCTACAAACTTGCGAAGACAGATCTAACCAATATTGATAATTCAACATTTGCTGCCAAAGCAGCAGCAGCAGGTGTTGGTGGAGGAAGTGGTGGTGTACAAACAGGAGTTGCCGGCCGACTGGCTTACTATCCTACAAATGGTTCTCAAGTCAACGACTTAGATGAACTAACATGGTTAGATGATTCTAGTAATACTTTGGTGTTATCGGGAGTCATAGATATCACAGGACAAAAAAATCGTATAAGATTTCATTGGGACACACTGGCTGATCTTACCGCAGAAGTTCCAGCAACGGACTATCACGGTATGGTAGCTCATGCACATGACACAGGCAAACTATATTACGCTCACGCCAGTGCCTGGGTACCAGTGGCTGCAGAAAGCAGTTTACCCAATACATTTAGCACAATTGCCATAGCTGGACAAAGCTCGGTAGTGGCAGACACTACATCAGATACATTAACATTGACTGCCGGAGTTGGTATCACATTGACCACAAATGCCAGCACAGACACTATTACTATTACAGGAACGGCTAGCACAGGAAACATTACCTTTGCAGCTAATACCATAGACACCATAGATAGTGCCGCTATCATTATAACTCCATTAGTCAGTTTTGAATCAGATGTTGTAGTAGGCAATGAAATTGTATTTGCAGATGGTTCAAGACAATCCACTAGTGCTGTAGGAGTACCAGGACCCCAAGGACCTACTGGTCCAACAGGTGCTTCGGGAGCAGGATCCGGTGATGTGCTAAGTGCAGGTGGCAGCTATGTAGACAACAGGATTGTGCGTTACGACGGTGCAACAGGTACAATCATACAGGTCAGTTCAGCCAGCGTATCAGATGCTGGATTATTAACTGCTACCAGCTTCAGTGGTGATGGCAGTTTGATAACTGCGTTAAATGCCACTGAATTAACTTCAGGCACCATACCTAACGCAAGATTCCCAGCCACATTGCCTGCAACATCAGGTGTTAACTTAACAGCACTCAATGCTACACAATTAACTTCGGGTACTGTGCCTGATGCAAGATTTCCAGCCACACTGCCTGCAATATCAGGCGTTAACTTAACAGCACTTAATGCTACACAATTAACTTCAGGTACTGTGCCAATAGGTCGTATAGGAGCCACAGGCACAGCCAGCGCCAGCACTTATCTTCGTGGCGATAACTCGTGGGCCGCAGTTGCTGGCGGATCATCATCGGACAGTTTTGCCACAATAGCGGTAGCCGGACAAAGTTCAGTGGTGGCAGATTCTGCCACAGATACATTGACTTTGGTAGCAGGTACTGGCATTTCAATCACTACCGATGCCAGCACAGACACTGTTACAATTACTAATACTGTGTCAGCAGGTGCTACAGCATTTACTGGACTGTCGGATGCTGCTGGGCTAACAGTAGACAAGATTTATTTGCCGGCTATTACAATGTTAGCCGTTACCAACAGCGGAGCATCAGCATATTTGTTTGACCAGTATTCGGGTAATAACCCCACTGTGTATGCAATTAGTGGAACTACTATAGCATTTAATCTCAATGTGTCAGGGCATCCGTTTTTAATACAAAACGGCGCAGGTACCAATTACGACACAGGATTAACTCATATTACTACAGCTGGCGTAGTGACCACCGGATCAAGCGCCCAAGGAAAAACTTCAGGAACATTATATTGGAAGATTCCTCAAAGTATCAGCGGAACATATAGATATCAATGCTCTGCACACGCACCAATGGTGGGCGGCATTTCAATCAAAGACTTTGCAGTGGTCTAATTAGGGTTGGGTTGAACGATCCCAATCGCCTAGTCGATTTATAATATAAGTTCTTACTTCGGCCAGCTTGGATCTCGACTCTGGAATCATGTTTGACAGCTCTTTGCTCATAAACATGTTAACATGCTGTTGATCAATGGCACGAACTTCTCTTAACAGCTCAGTTAATTTTTTGTTAAGATCAGTTTTAACCTGCTCGTTGGTTATCTGAGCAATTCTTTCTCTAAAACTATTAAATTCAGTTTTAAACTTTTCACTGTTTTCCAAAGTTGGCAGCATTTTCTAACTCCATTATAGTATCAATTTTTGTGCGTATTAGCTGATTATTTAATGTGGTTTTAAGGCCACCGTGTAATTGTTTAGGAAGATAATCTAGGCTGCACCATGCTAGTGTAGGCACAGCCTGCGTTAAAAACTCGTCAGCAACTAAACAAACATAAGTCCCATATTCAAATCCACGATCTTCGCTGAGGTATAACTCAATAGGCAGTATTCTACCTGAGTGATAATCTTTAAGCAACACCTCTGCATCTTCTAACAAGGATGCAGATCTAGCAAAGGTGGGCACAGTCCACTTCTCATCTTGAAGAATAAGCAGAATTCTTCCTGAGGTCTTTGCTAGAAATAATAAGCCGGCTCGTTGTTGCATCCAGTACTTATTAAGGATTTAGAGTCAATCTCCAAGATCCTGGCAAGTATTCGCCCTCAAAGGATTTTAACCATTGAACTCCGTCCCACTTATATTGTATACCAGTTCGTAGATTGGTAATATAGAGATTGGTTGTGACTTCCTCGGGATCAAAAACACTGACCCAACGACTGCCGTTCCATTCAATAATGCTGTTAGCCTTGATGTAGGTATCTGAATCGTCTAGATTTTTCCAAGCTGTTGGTCCTGAACTACGCTCTGGCTTACCTGGCAAATACACATCAGTTTCAACAGTTTCGGTATCGGGATCATCACCTTCTGAGAACCAGTCTGGGTAGGTATATTTCTCAATGGTATATTTTATAATGCTGGCATCGCCATTGCTGTCTTCTAGCGGAGGAAATTCATTTAGTCGTATTTTATACTTGCCTGACACTGTTCGATAACTAGTTGACGAAAAAGTTTCAAATAATCCACCATCTTCAACTTCTGTAAATCCTACTTCAACGCCGTTAACATACACTTTGGTTTGAAAGATGTTACTGTAACTTCTTGGTAAGTTAGATGCACTGGCTTTTTGTCGTTGATCGGGTCTAACAATTCTGTAGTAATCTATGTCAGTGTCAATAATATTAGTAGCAATGCTGGCCGCTCGAGTTGGTGCAAGGAACATGTTTAAATCATCTAACATTAGATATCTCAACCCTACGGGGTAGTTTGCCTTTGTTCCGTAGGTAGTTAAGGGATTAAAGTTATAGGGATTAATGATAGCATCTATGGTGCCTTTGCTGGCTGAACGCACACTGGTATAAACTGTGTTGTCAGGATATCTGCCTGTGGCAATCAATGTGTTGCCCGGAACAGTATCCATATCCATAGACACAACCAATAGCGTAGGATCTACAGGATTGACAGCAATAGAGCCAACTAGTTCTCCCCCGTTCGGTTGTTTAAATGTAATTCTACTAACACCTTCTTTATAACCACCATACTGATCTAGTACCAATTGCCAATCTAATTTCTTGCCAATCTTTTCAGGAGGTAAATCTAGTCCGGCATCGATTACTGCTTGTCCAACATCTACAATACTGATATTATAATCACCAGCCACTCCGTTGTCTGCCTTTAGCATAACAATGCCATAGCGTTTGTATTCAATGGCGGTTTGAACATCTCCGTCATTGTAAATCAAGTTGTTGATGTTAACTGCATCGCCTGTATTGGTAAACATGTTGTTGATAACTGCACGAACAACACCTAGCTTCTTGACTTTGGTAGGGGGACTGATGTATATAGGCATTTCAAATTCTAAACTGGCAATGTCTATATCGGTGTCTGTACCTTGTGGTATTGACCTAGAACTAAAATTGGTACTGGTAAGATAGATTACACTGAGACTGGTCCAGTCAACATAGTTGTCTGTGGTCTGAACTTCAAGACTGGGATTGAATAAAATTAATATTTGCTCAAGCAATTGCAGTTTTTGATCTGTATTTGATGTCCACACATCTGCCTTGACTTTTAATTTAAAAGGAGTTGGCATTAATCGTTCAACTGTATAACCTGCTCCTTGTTCGTTGCCATACACTCGTTGCCCTGCAACATCTTCATAGGTGCGTTCTCGTACATTTACCTTACTGACAAATGTGCTGTCTGCTAATCTACTAGTGTCTAATTCTAATCCTGTGATATAACAGGAAATGCGGGGAACTGTGGGCATTTTGTTTTCACTGTTATCTTTGATGATACTGGCCACTTGCCTAGTTAGGTCACCATACATAACAGGAACTAATCGTTCTTCTTTGTCACCCGCTTGATATTTAAATCCAATAAACACCCGCATGAACTGTGTTACATATCTGCGTATCTGTCCATCATAAAAGAAATCCATTATTCGTCTGCCTCTGGTCTAAGAGCTTTACTCAAGCTCTGGCGCTCTTTAACTACTTTACCATTAATGGTTGCAGTTTTTGCATTATTAACAAAGTCTGCTTTTTGTGTTTGTCTAACATCTTTACCAACAAATCTATCGCCGGTACCAACATCGCTAGCACCTAGGTTGTTCATGGTCATTCTTACATTGTCCTCAATCTTGATCCATCGTGTACCGCTGTATCTAAACAGTCGAGTAGGTAGGTAATCTGTTCTCAAACAAAATTGGCCTTCTTGTGGTGTTGTTGGAAATGCAATGCCTGCGGTGAATCTAGCACCGTTGGCCGGGATGGCATCAGACAACCAAGTATCGGTATTGCCGTTTATTTCTCCGTACCCGCCACGCTCAATACTTCTATAAGTTTGATCGGCAGTAACTCCAGCATATACGGGATTACCTTCAGTGTCAAACAACGGAGCACCATTCTCATCAGTGGCCTGCGGTTGATTGTCTGTGATAAAAGTTGTTTCTAGATCAGCACTGATCAGTTGAGGATTACCATCAGGACCTTTTTGCAAGTGATAAAACTGTGTAGTATCAAATCCACTCTTTGGCGCATCCGCTTCTGCTTGATCAAGTATTGCAGCAGTGATTTGCATTTCTTTTTCATAGGTTGACATGATATCGCGCAGTGTGGTGTTACTGCCTTCCTCTGCAACACCGTCCAGTATCTGTTTAAACTCTTGACTGTCAACCAGTGGTTTACATTTTGCACGATACAAATGCGGATACCAAGTTACTGAAAATCCTTCTGCTGCTCTATTAACTTCTTCAACAACATAGAATCGCTTGAGAGCAAATTGCAAATTGTTTAAAGCATGTTCGTCTTTCAAGTGAGGCAGTTCAATAACATCACCGCTCATGATCTTACGACCTATCTTTTCCACAGTATCGTTGATATGGAAGGTCATAAAGATTGTATCGTTTTGCAAAAACAAGCCAAATTGACTTAGATTAAAATCTATGTCTGCTAGATTATAAACTCCACGCAACAGATAAATGTCTGGATCGTACTTGCGATCACGGTTTTCTAAAAACAACAGATCTTGAATCTGTGTTTCGTTAGAATCACCGTAGTTTGGAGTACTCGGAGTATCTCCCTGAGTGGCAGCTCCGGGTCCGATATATTTGTGAACCAGCACATCAGTACCGCCAACTTGGAACATTTCCCAAACGGTTTTGTCAATGAATTTGTAATCGTTACCCTTTTCTGGGCGATATAAGCTGAGTCTTGGCATAGTAGTATATTTACCGCCGCCGATAAATAGCTGTATGAACCAAATAGATCAAGCCAAAAAAGAAGTCTACGACTACTGTAAACTCATGCTGGGTGACGGCATGATCGATATTGAACTAGACCCGCAACATTACGAAATTGCACTGACTCGCAGTCTAGCTGTTTTTCGACAACGAAGCGATAATGCAGTTGAAGAAAGTTATGCGTTTATGACCCTGTTGCCCGATACTAATGAGTATATTCTTCCAAAAGAAATTCAACAGGTGCGCCAGATATTCCGTAGATCAGTTGGTTCAAGAAGTGGCAACGGCTCAGGTGGTACGGTATTTGAACCGTTCAACATGGCCTATACAAACACCTATTTGTTATCATCAACAAATATGGGCGGCCTACTAACTTACGAATTGTTTAGTCAGTATCAAGAACTAGTAGGTAAGATGTTTGGTAGTTTTATCAACTTCACATGGCACCCAACTCATCGCAAGTTGATCATCCAACAGCGTCCTCGTGGTGAAGAAGAAGTAATGCTATGGGTGTATAATACTCGTCCGGACTTTGGCATCATCAACGATACCTATGCAGGGCAATGGGTCAAAGACTACAGCCTAGCCAATTGCAAAATGATGCTAGGACAAGCTCGTGAAAAGTTTGCTCAAATTGCAGGCCCACAAGGCGGCTCAAGTCTAAACGGTGCGGCCATGAAAGCTGAAGCACAAACAGATCTAGAAAGATTGACTAAAGAACTAGAAACTCTGGTGTCGGGTGGTTCTGGCTACAGCTTCATAATTGGTTAACCAGAGTTGACCTTGTAGTTATTCTATAGTATACTTGTCTTATAGGAGACATTTATGATTATAGGAATATGCGGATTCATCGGCAGCGGCAAAGACACAGTTGCTGATTACCTTGTTAACTTCCACGAATTTAGACGAGAGTCATTTGCCAACACACTTAAAGATGCAGTGGCAGCAGTGTTTGGGTGGGACCGCACCATGCTTGAAGGGCGTACAAAAGAAGCTCGTGAGTGGCGTGAACAAGTAGATCCATGGTGGGCAGAACGACTAGCAATGCCTACACTAACTCCTAGATGGGTACTACAATACTGGGGTACAGAAGTATGCCGTCGAGCATTTCATGACGACATCTGGATCGCCAGCCTAGAAAATAAACTTCGTTCCAGCAAAGATAATGTGGTAATTAGCGACTGCCGCTTTCCCAACGAAATACAAAGTATACGAGATGCCGGTGGTAAAATTATCTGGGTACAGCGTGGCAACTTACCTGATTGGTACCAAACAGCCCTAGATGCTAATGCAGGTCACAACTATGCAGTACAGGATTTAAAAATGCGTAAGATTCATGCCAGCGAAACGGCTTGGGTAGGAACAGACTTTGATAGCATCCTAGATAATAATCATACTATTGACAACTTATATAAACAAGCTGCTCTAATAGTCAGCAACGAGATCGCCCTGCTTCCAGCTAACTCCGTCCTTGGCTAACACCTGAGCACAATTAGCACATACAGTTTTTAGGTTGGCAAGCCGGCAGTTATCGAGATTGCCGTCCACATGAAAAACCCTAAACGGTTCTTTATGAACGCTTTTAAATCCACATCGATCACATTGTAGTTTCATACGATACCCTGCTCTAAACCAGCGTGGTATCCCATGATTAACTCCGTGGGCCATACAGATCTCACAGAGACTCCTGTAGTAAATCCTACCATTCTTTTTATAGTTCACTGCACGAGGTCTAGAACCGCATTTACAAAGTGGTCTCATTGTATTATTTAAACAAACCGCACCTTTCCTGCCCCTTTTCGATATGTATAAGTAGCCATTTTTCCTAGACTACGCTAAATATTATGAGAGAACTAACTCAGGAGATAACGATATGGCACTAGTTTCCCCAGGCGTACAAGTTACGATAATTGATGAGAGCTTTTATACACCAGCTGAACCTGGTACGACTCCTCTTATCGTTGTAGCCACAGGTCAAGATAAGAGCAATGGAGCAGGCACAGGTACTGCTACTGCAACAACAAAAGCAAATGCTGGTAAGGCATTTAGATTAACAAGTCAGAAAGACGTAGGCGATTTGTTTGGTGTACCTTTCTTTGAAAAGACACCTAGCAACACACCAATCCATGGTAGTGAACGCAATGAATACGGTTTGTTGGCTGCGTACAGTTACTTAGGTGTAAGTGCAAGTGCATTCATTGTACGTGCTGATGTAAATCTAAGCGAACTAGAAGGCACACCAGTTGAGCCAGGTAGTGAGCCGGATGACGGTGCATGGTGGGTTGATACTCGCGGCACATCATATGGTATTTTTGAATGGAACGGTGCAGCCGGTGATACCACAGGCGGTCAAAGTTTCACTATGAAAACGCCAATCGTTCTTACAGA
>Ga0209500_10002500_pt1 | contig 12984 bp, 33 predicted proteins | sample S_140212_EF_Meta_FD_187323 | JGI IMG/M metagenome (GOLD analysis project Ga0209500, IMG submission 187323) | Freshwater microbial communities from Lake Simoncouche, Canada to study carbon cycling - S_140212_EF_MetaG (SPAdes) (version 2) | ecosystem: Environmental > Aquatic > Freshwater > Lake ...
TATTGAACGTGCTTTGGTGGAACTCCAAATGGAAAATCTTGATGCTCAAATTAGGGAGCAAATGACCATATATGCGCCTCCTGAACTGAAGGCGATATATACGAGGTTTCTGAAGATGTACGCAAGGATTCAGCAAGAACAGGAATGGGCTAGGGATGAGGAAGTAAGGAAGGCTAGACGAGCCAGATGGGAAAGGGAGCAAAGGGAGATTGACTTTATCTACTTTGTCTCAGGTCTAGTTGGTGTGGCTTTTATCTCTCTAGTGATGGGATGGATAATGTGGCAGGTAAAAACAATGACACAATCAAGTTTGTTGCTAGGATAATGGTGCAAGTAGCACTATGTCTTATCATTGCTGTCACATTTCTAGCCTATATTGAGACATTGTGGATGAAGGCTGAGATTAAAAAAGAAGCCAAGGAATTGAGAAAGTTAAAAAGGGAAATCAATGAGATTCGTAATCGTCCTGTTGTTCCTGCTAGTGGCGTGTGATGACAGATACCGCTATTTCTGCCAAGACCCTAAGAATTTCTCTGCCAAGCGTTGTCAGCGTCCTGACTGCCAATTCACCCAAGATTGTCCTGATTATCTCGTAGCACCCATATTGGAGAAAAACATTGTCCAAGTTCCAAATCAATCGGCTTCTGAGCCAAGAGGAAATTGAAATACGAGTTTGGGCTTCCGTAGTCCTAATCGTAACAATCATTCTTGCTGGTATCGTGATATTCATGCTGTATAGCCTAGCCTTTGTGGTTCAGCCTATCAAGAGCATGGCTCCGATTGACCAAGCGTTTGCCAAGATGCTGAACGACATTGTTTTGCTGATTGTGGGTGGCATTGGTGGCGTAATGAGCCGTAAGGGTGTGCAAACTGTTGCTGACAAACTATCTACTCCTGCACCACCTCCGCCCCCTCCTAGCACCCCTACCTCACCCCCTGCACCTCCTGCCACCTCTACTTGGACATCGCCTTCAGGTGCATTACCTGCATGGGTAAATCCTCCACTAGATGAGGAATGGAGAGCACCACCACCGCCTACTACCCCACCTGACTATATTGACCCTGCAAAGGAAGAAATAGCCAATGAACGGGCTTTAGCAAAGGCTGAACAATGATTCCTAATCCTTGGGTTATCTTGGGTGCTATTTGTGTGGCTGTTAGCGTGTATTTCTATGGTCATCACAAGGGTTGGGATGCTAGAGACATTGAGATGCAGTCTGAGATTGCTGTCAAGAATGAAGAAGCCCGTGTAAAAGAGCAAGAATTAACCAAACAACTTACTGAAAACTCAACTAAATTGATGGAGGCAAACAATGCCATTACTGAAAAACAGTCTAGTCTTGATCGTGCTATTCGTGCTGGTAGGGTGCGCCTCCCGTCCACAAGTTGCGTACAAACCAGTTCAAGTCCCACCCCTGCCAGCGGAGATAGCCCAAAAGCGGGAAGCGAATCTGACACAGAGGTTCTCAGACTTATTGCTCAAATCATCGCAGACGGAGACAAAGCCATCAACCAACTCAACGCCTGTATCGACAGTTACAACAAAGTGATGGAGGCTGTAAATGGTAAACGCTGATCAACTGCAAAGACTCCACATTGGTGCGGAATGGGTGGATGCCCTGAATGAGACTTTCTCTCGTTTCAACATCACTACAAACAACCAAAAAGCCATGTTTATCGGGCAATGTTCGCATGAGAGTGGTAATTTCAGGTTATTGCAAGAGAACTTGAATTACAAGGCGGCAACGCTGATGAAACTATGGCCTAAACGCTTTCCTACTCTAGAAGTTGCCAATCAATACGCTGGTAACGCTCGTGCTATTGCCAACAAGGTTTACGCAGATCGTATGGGGAATCGAGATGAAGCATCTGGTGACGGGTATCGGTTCAGGGGAAAAGGTCTGGTTCAACTCACGGGACACTCTAATCATTTCCACGCAGGGAAAGCATTGGGTGTTGATTTTGTTATGCAACCTGATCTTGTTGCAACCCCTAAATATGCCGCCCTCACTGCGGGATGGTTCTGGGAAACACATAAACTCAATCCACCAGCGGATGCCCTTGACTACACTAAAGTCACCAAGATCATCAATGGTGGCACTATTGGTCTAGATGACCGCATAAAGCACGTTCAACAGGCTCTAGCGGTCTTAGGTTAGTCTTTGTCTGAACTAAGGAAGAAGACTGCCACCAATATGCCAACGGCAATAGAAGCACCAAGTCCAAGCAGAACAATGATGGTAAGTATGTTTTCAAACATCACTTAATCCTGTTCTTGATTACATCCTCAAAGCATTTAAAGAGGGTTAGAACTGCACTTACAAAAGCAGGTGCAATCATTCCTGCTACAAAGATTAAGACTTCACTCATAGTTTGACCTTTAAAACTCGTTGTTGTCTACCAGAATTACCAGCCCTTGTCAGACCAGTATCCTCAATATACCCCTTTTCGAGCAAAGACTTAAATCTTGCTGTGACGCTGGAATATGGCTTGCCTGAGAGTCTTGCCAAGACTTCATCTTGTATACAACCATTTGGGAACGTGCCAATAGTTTCGTATACCAACTGTTCTAGGCTAGTCGTGTTGACCAGTAATGCCGCTTGTTTGCTCGTTTGTGGCGAGTCTTTCCTTGCCAACTTGAAGGCTGGTGAGCCAAAGAACTTCTCTACTTCACCGCCAAACCATGTTTTGTCTAATAAACTCATATGAACTCCTGTTGAATTGAATGTTAAGTGGAGGGTTGGTTGATTCCTGTATGCCCCCCGTCATATTTCAGGTGTTTACTTGCAAATCTCCGAATCTGCCACAAGTAAACTACTTAATCAGTTACATCAACCACGCTAGATTAAGTTTTGCATTACAGGCAGATTAAAAAGGTATGTCATCATCTTTTAAATTAGATTGCATTGGCTTGCTTGCTGGTGGCTGTGCATCCCGTGGAGATACTGCCAAGCCCATGAACTTACCCGTCTTACCTTCTTTTATCCAAGCAGACAACCAATATTCCTGACCATCTACCATGATATTTCCTTTGTAATCAGGATGCTTCTCTGTATCTTTCTTGTCGTTCTTAAACAGAACTCCTGAGTTATCTTTCTTTTCCATATTAACCTCTCAATTGATTTAACTTATTAACTTTGTCATCCACTTCTTTTAAGAACTGAATAACCTCTCCTTCTAGTTCAGCAATGTACTTGTCATCTCTGGCAATTCTCTTGATAAACAACTGAAGTCCCTCTGGCATCCGTGGATCGAAACTCACGAAATCGCACCAACTACGACCTGCACAAACCATCTGCCATTGCATCTGATCGTAGTATTTCTTTGCCACCTCACCGCCCAACACAGTATCAATGTGCGTTGCAGTATTTGGACACTTGATCTCCAAGCATCCATCATCACCTACAAGCCCGTCAGGACTAGCGGCAGACATTGGAATGGTTGGGTGGTCAATAGCACCTGTTTCTGTTACCAATAAGTTCATCTTGGACTCATAGTTTGCACGGGCAAAACCTTCATTCTCGATGCCCCACTCCATCGCACTATTTGTGTAGGACTCAGCAACTTGGTTAGTCATACGCTCGACTACCAATTGAGCCATGTAGTTAGCCCTACTGGTGCTGTAACCTGACTTTGTTTTAGCAACGATGTCAGAGATGCGTGATGCCGTAGCCTTGCCACAACGCTGTGCAAACCATTCAGGTGTTCCTTGTTCTACTTCACTCATTTCAGCACCTTCTTCTTAGCATCCTTGGCGGCAATCATCTTTGTCTGCCATGCCTTGTTTCCATCGGTAGCCGCAAACGCCTCGATGTAGATGTTCTTTAATTCATCAACTGTTGTAGTGGCTTCAATAGCCGCAATGTAGTCAAGCATCCGTCCCTCATCAGGAGTGCCTTCTTCTTCAACCACTTTAGAGCCTGTTGTAGCGTCTAACGCATCATGTTCAACAATATGTAGCACCGACACCCAAAGGTAGCGGGAAAGGTAGGTTTGCACAGCACCAAGGTTTTGCACTTCATGGCAACCTTTGAGGGCGGCTGAAGACATGGGCGATGTGAAGACGATGATCTCGTCAGGCTTTTCTGTATTGACAACAATGAACTCAGCAATCTCTTTTCCAAATCGGATGATGGAAGTAAGACCTACCTCGTTAAATATCTCAATTGCGGGGATTACGAAATCACCTAACTCAAAATAGTTGTAGCCAGCAAACTTGTTGTGACCAGACTTCTTGAGGGCTTTCTTGTGGAACTTGGCTCTCGCCTCGTTTAGTTTTTGATATACATTCATACTTTACTCCTGTTTAAATATTGACTTTGTTTAACTTGCTGTTCACCTATCCAATGACTGAGCATAACCAGATCATTCTGTATTGCACTTATGTCTTGGATGAATCCATCATACTTGTTGTTCAAGCATTTTTTATCTAGGGTTTTCACCGATTGTTCTATTCTCATTAGTATGGTTGAGTAGTCGTTCAAAAGTATCTCCAAATGGCTACTGCAATCATGCCAAGAACAGCAATCAATGCGAATAAAACGGGTATGTCGTGTATGTTTGGGGCTGAGTAAAACGGCCCTTCAACAATGTTTTCGTTGACATAATCTTTTGGGTATGCCTCACGCAAAGAACGTGAAAACATACGGGTAGTTGGGTTGAACTCATCCATTTAATATCTCCTGTGCAATTTCTTGTTTGCAGTCGTTATCAAGATACTTGAATTCGACAAAGTGGTTCTCATGGCAACAGCCAATCTTCTCACCCTGTGGTTGTAAGCAGTAGCAACAATAGTAGACATTCTCTTCATCTTCATAGATTGCTTGTAGTTCATCTTGTATTTTCATTTTGCCTCCAGCACTTTGATGCGTTGCTCAAGTTTGGCAACCAAGGCTTCTAGGTCTTTGATGCGATCTAACAGCATATCTTGGTATGTGTAGTCGCTTTTGCGGTATGGGGCTGTAATGCCCACAGTAGGTCTATCCATCATTAACTCCTGTTTAAAAAATATTAACTTTTCATCGCTCTCACAAATGCGGCATAACTAGCGGCTGTGTCCCCAAAAGGTAACTTAGCCAACTCGACTGCCACCTCTTCTAACACATCATTACGAAGTAGTAATGGATCATTACTTGTTTGTAATGTGCGTAGATTCTCTGTCAAATCCCTGACCAAGGCTCTTTGAACTGTGCCATCTGTAACACCAGTAGCCACCTTACGTTGCTCAGCAAGATAGGTGCTATTTCTGATCTGGTCAGTCACATCAAACTCCAGTAAATCAAATGCCTCGTCAAGTTTGTCGTTCATTCTCTCACCCTGATAGTGTCAACAATGTTCTGTGCTATATGCTGTTCTTTCACCATGTTGAAGATGATGCTTGCAATAACATCCCGTTCATGTTCAGCACCTAAGTCAAATGCGTTTGCCATGCCTGTGACTGTATTCTCATTACAAGCCGCCATGCGTAAGTGCGTGATCATCTCTGCTTTTGTCATACGCTAATTTCTTCCCATTCTTTTCGCCATTGCGTTGTTATCTCTAACATCTCATCACTTGCTTTGTTCTCGCAATGGTTATATTGTTTCTTGCTTATATCATAAGAAATGTGCTTATCTTGCTCGTCAAATACGGCAAAGTCAATCTCGTAGTCATCGCTGTGGTCAGCATCAAGTTCATCGCCTGGACTTAAGATGTCAAAGCAGACAAGACACTCGCCAATGCCCTCTAAGTAGACACAAATCTCATGCTGAAAATCTTTAGGTTTTACCGACATATTCACTCCTTTTTAAGTTGGTGAGAGGATTGTCAAGGATTAAAAAAGGCTTGTGAACTAGGACAAACCCTATATTGACAAACTAAATTTAAGTATAGGATTGCCTGTCAAAAGGAGACTATATGGAACTAAAGCAACAACATATCTCAATTCTCAAGAGGTTGGCGCATGGGGCATCATCTTTGAAACGCTTTACCGATAAGGATACAGAAGTTGGAAACCAAGGCTTTCATTATCTGCGTTATCTGAACGACCTTCAGAACTTTGGGCTTGCGTTGGAGATTAATGAAACTTGGCACATAACAGGGTTTGGAGTGGCTAAGTTGGCAGAACAAACTCCACGGGTTAACAAAGATAGAGTGGCGGCTGGAACTACCACAGAAACCTATGATGGGGCTGACCTGAAACACGGTGGCAACAGGGTAGGTGCATCTGATTTCCTAAAATATCCTAGTAAGTTTGGGGACAATCTGGTATTGCCCAGAGTTTCCTTATAATTGTTTGAAACGAGGCTAGGTTGGGAGTTGCTCCCCAACTGAAAAGGGTTACACCTTCCCCTGCCTATGTTTCTTCTAAAGGTGCTTGAAAAAGGGAAAACTCGATGCACTACTACCAGTTCAATATTGGTGACTATCAAAGTCACACCGCACACCTGTCTGAAACTGAAGACCTGATTTACAGGAGACTTTTAGACTGGTATTACTTACACGAAATTCCAATTCCGCTTGACAATGAAGAAACTGCTAGACAGATTCGTATGCGTTCGCATAGCGATTGCATTGCGTCTTTATTGAAAGAGTATTTCGAGAAAACTGAAAATGGGTGGATTCACCATAGGGCTGACAAGGAGATAGCCAAGACTGGAGACAAGTCTGAAAAGGCATCTGCTAGTGCTAAAGCCCGATGGGATAAGGTTAAGGATGCGAACGCATTGCAAACGCAATCCGAAGGCAATGCTACACATAACACATTACCTATTACACATAACACAGTTAAGAGTAGCACAAGAGGCTCACGCCTCTCCACCGACTTTTGTTTAACAGAAGATTGGAAAGACTTTTGCCAACAAGACAGACCTGACCTTAACCCGTCTAAAGTTTTTGAGACATTTAAAGACTATTGGGTAGCCAAGGCTGGACAACAAGGGGTAAAACTAGATTGGTTTGCTACATGGCGTAATTGGGTAAGAAGTCAGAATCAAGCCCCTGTAAACAAAGCAGACCAAGTTTTTACGACTGTGCCAAGCCGATTTGAGCGTGACCCTGCCCTTATTGCTGTTGAACAAAAACTAAAAGAGGGCGTTCCGATGCCACCTGAGATTCGGGCGGCAATTGAACGACTCCGTAAATAATCAAGAAAGGTTGGATAAATGAATGAGTTGGCTTTATTCGCAGGTGCTGGTGGAGGAATACTTGGGGGAAATCTCCTTGGATGGAGAACAGTCTGTGCAGTTGAGTGGGAATCCTACCCAGCAAGCGTACTGTGCGCCAGGCAAAATGACGGACTTCTCCCGCCTTTCCCGATTTGGGATGACGTTCAAACCTTTGATGGAAAACCTTGGAGAGGAATTGTTGACGTTGTATCGGGCGGTTTTCCTTGCCAGGACATTTCAGCCGCTGGAAAAGGGGCAGGAATTGATGGAGAGCGATCAGGAATGTGGGGAGAAATGGCGAGGATCATTCACGAAGTACGACCAAGATTTGTCTTTGTGGAAAACTCACCAATGCTCACTTCTAGGGGACTTGGACGAGTTCTCGGAGACTTGGCCTCAATGGGGTTTGATGCGAGATGGGGAGTGTTGGGAGCAGCGGACATTGGAGCAAACCATCAGAGGGACAGGATTTGGATTGTCGCCCGATGGAAAGGCGACCTTCCACACGCCCAACACGACAGGATTAGATGGTGGGAGCAACAGCAGAAAAGCGTTAAAGAAGCGTATGGAGAAACTTCCGACTCCGCAAGCATCGGATCACAAAAGCAAACCAACAAGTGCGTCTTGGAAAGCGAAGGGTGGAGTGAACTTCAGTCTGAGCAATCCCGAAATACAAACAACATGGCCAACGCCCGATGCGAATTGTGGGATGAGGGGAACTCAGGAGATTTGGACACCCAAGAGGAAATCGGGACATCAAGCCCAATACTCAATCAATCAGGCGGTCAGGGATGCGGAGAAGATCAGGTGGCCGACACCCGTGAAATCAGACCATGCGGCAAGAAGACCGAGCAAGGGTTGGCAAGGAAACTCAGATTTGCCGAGTGTGGTGTGGACAGAAACTGGTGGCAGAGAGAACCCGAATCTGTCCCCCGCACAACTTCACGCAACATGGGTAGAGTGGCTCATGGGGTGGCCGCTAGGGTGGACAGACTTAAAGCCATTGGAAATGGGCAAGTCCCATTGTGTGCCGCAACCGCATGGAGAATCCTAAGTGAACAAAAATGAAGCCCACTCCATCCTTGACCGAATCAAAACCGATAGAGAGCCAATGTCCATATTTATCACAAATGAAGCCCTACGACTCACGGGAGACATTGTTGGAGTATTTGACGAACCATTACGCTCTAATGGCAATGAATCCCGCATCAATAGAACAATCGAGGTGGAGAGCCAAGGAACTGAAAAAGGATTTTCCTACTCTAGGTATCTTAGTAGCCCAACGAATTAAGGAGTTAAAGAATGAAATGCCCTAAATGCCAATCAGACAAAAACAGGATTACAGAGACAATCCAACATAAGGAATTCACCTATCGTAGGCGAATGTGCAATATGTGCTTTACCCTTTTTAGGACAAAGGAAGAGGTTTACAAAGGCGTATTACCTCAAAAGCCCCGTAGACTGACTAAGGTTGAGCCAAAAGAGTATCAAAAGCACTTTGCGACAGACTTGCTTAAAAGGTTTTGGAAATGAGCGTGTTCATTGGGGTAGACCCCGCATCAGCCACGGGTGCAGTAGGCGTATTGGATTCAGAGGGTAATTACATTGAATCTTTTATGATTGAACACCAAGACAAGCACATTCGTGCAATGGTGCTTAAAAACGCATTACTCAGAGCCGCACCCGCCCATGAAGGAGGCGAAATAGCGATAGAGATGCTTTATTCAAGACCAGGCCAATCAGCCTCCGCAATGTGGACATTTGCCCGTGCAGTTGGTGCAATAACCGCAATATGTGAAATAACGACCATGCCGTGCCATTTTGTGCGACCACAAGTGTGGCGTTCTTTTTTCCATTTGCCGCAAGGCAAGCATGAGAGCCTAGATGTAGCCCGTATGCTGTGGCCAGAAGCCCCTCTGAAACTCAAGAAACATCACAATTTGGCAGACGCATTGCTGATTTCTGAGTTTTGGAGGCAACAAGTAAAAGGGTTAAGAGATGCCAAAAGCCCTACCAAATAGGCCAAAATATGACGATATGCATGGGCATTTGTTCAAGTTAACAGAATCGGAACGTCATATTATCAAAACCATTGGTGGCGGTAACTACCATGAGGGCGCAAGAATTTGCATTATGTGGGGCGCACATTTCTACAATCTGGGGCTTAATACTGAGATGGATTTAAAGCACATCGGCTTAGTGACTGTTTCGACTACTGACAATTACCCGCACGAATAAGGCAAAAACGCATTAAAACACCCCTAGAATCGATTATTTTTATGTAGGCATACATAGAGAGACACCCAAGGGCTTGAAGGGCTTAAAAATAGGCAAAGAAAAACCGCCCGAAGGCGGCTGTAAGTGAGTGCTTACTAACTTATTCTGTAATTTCTTTTACCCGAAAAATTTGCCAATCTGTATCTTCATCTTGCTTCCAGAAATCGTTTTCTGTTTCAAATGCAATTTTTTGCGCTTCATCTGCATTATTGGCTTCAATTTCAACTGATTCCAATGTGGTGCGCTCTGCATAGACTATAAATTTTTTCATATTAACTCCTGTTTATTTACGTTTGAGAATGATTTGTAAGATTAAAGCAATAGCGGCATATAGCATCGTTTAAACGCTTTCAGCCATCATGTCGAGTGCGTCAAGTTTGCATTGTTCTACCTCTGCATCGTTTAAACACTCTGCTAATTCAATCGCTAAATGTGTGGCTTGCATGGCTTTGTAATCGTCTGGCGCACAAAGGGCAAGATAAAGGGCTTGGGTTAGGGCTTGGGTTTGTGTCATGTTTAAACGCTTTCCACAATAGAGCCACACTTATTGCCATTGGAATCATAAATAGAACCAGGCAATTCATTATTTTCTAGAATATATGTTGCCAATGATTCTAAAATGTCTGGTAATTCGTGGCTCATTCCATCGGGTGAAATGCCCTGAAAAGCATCGTTATCGGTCTTTATGGTTATGGTTATTTGGCTCATGCTGTCACCTCTGTGCTGTTGATTGCCCACTGAGCCTCGTTATAACCTTCCAGACGAGGGATTGCATCGGAAATAATGGCCTCAACTAATAACTGAGCAATGCTCCCCTCATAAGTCGGGTGCTCACATGACTGATAACGCAAGCACTGCGCCGCTTTAATCGCTTGAATGGCTGAGAGTATCGGTGCGCCTCGGTCGTATTCAATAAAGCCTGTCTCGGTTTCAGAATACCTGTAATTAACGCTCTTAATATTTTCGTCAAGCAATAACTGAGCAACTTCTTGCTCATGTTCTGAGACGTTTAAACGCACTGATGGATGACCATAAGGAACGCTTAATTTTTTTCTGGAAGCATAACGCACAAGTGCATTTATATGCGTGTTGGTGACTGTGAAAGCAGACATTTGTAACTCCTATTTATATAAACATTAAAAAACCCCATGCCCTAGAATTAAGGCATAGGCCATAAACCCCTATTGCTAAGGGTTTACAGTCTCAGGGATTAAGCGTATGCGGGTTTAGTAGGGTTTGCAATTACCTTATCAATGGCATCTACAAAATGGTCACCACGGAAAGAGTTAGAACCAAATTCAATATTTGATTCGCAAAGCAGCGAGACATCAAAAACTGCAATTCTAGGATTCTGGAAACCCTCGCCCTCATCATCTGCAAACCTAATGGCAAGCATACGGGTTGTGCCCTCATTGTCTATTTTGTCAAAAATAACACAATTAAAGGGTTCTCCAGAAACCCCATTCCTATGATATGCAACACTAATTGGATTGATTTTCATAATTAACGCCTTTCAAATTAAAACATCAAAATAAGCCAGAGCCAGAGTAGCAAAAGCCAGCCCCAGAGCCACAGCCAGAAATAAGTCAAGAAATAATTGTCTCATTGTGTAACGCCTTTCAATAGAATGTTTAAACGCTGTCAGTGAATAGAGTCACCAAAATAAGCCCTATCAAACTCGCTCATAAACCTGAAAAACAGGTCAGGAAACGCCTGTTCTATTCTGGTCTTATTTCCCTTGTCTGCCTTCTGCCATGCTTCAGCCAGAGCACCTGCAAAGCCACCGCCACGCTCTCGCATCTCATTCGCTGAATTGTGCAGAGCGTTCCACCTTGCCGCCTGAATAATATTTTCCCATGATGAGACTCGCATTTAACGCCTTTCAAATAATGCAACAGTGCATCACAAGCCACCCTGTCACAGTGGCTCAAGATAAACTGTTTAAACGCTCTCAGGTGACCTGTCGAGCATCTCAGCCAGTGCGGTATATACCTGCTGTTTTGTGCCAGTAAAACCCATGCTCTTAAGGGTTTTGTAGCAAGATGCACCCCTAGACATTCTCATGCCCATAAGTTCGAGTTTCAGCCCTCTGAACAGCACGTGCAACCTGAACTGTTCGATGTCGCTTTTGTTGTTTATCATAATGCCCATAATATTAACGCCTTTCAATATAGTGCAACAGCGCACAGGAAAACCCTTTCAGGCTTCCCTCTGAGTTGTTTAAACGCCTTCAGTATCCATCGTGCCGTGTTCAGGGCACATAGGCGCACCCATTGCTTCAAGCCACTTGCCAGCAACCCGAACTGTATAGCCACACTCAGGACAGTAGCATTTGAGCATACGTGTAGTCTGCTTCTTTTGTGCATTGGAGGGCACTAAGTCAGCGTGTGGGTAAGCACCAAGGCGAGCCAGAACAGGCTCTGCCCATGCTGTGAATTTTGGGCCAGCGACAGTGGCTGTGAGTTTGCCCTCTAAGCCAATGGCACGTGATGTCTTGCCGAATTTCTTGCCGTGTCCGTCACCAGGGTGCACAGCGTGGATAAGTTCGTGAGCCAGAATGTCGAGCACTCGTGCGCTGTCGCTGATAGTAGGTGAGATGAAAATTTCAGCGTGGCTGTCAGCACTCGCCGCAGATGACCAGCACTCACCGATTCTGCGGTTCTTACTGGCAAGGGCTGATTTTGAGGGAAAGCCACACGATGACCGCACCTGTGTGGGTATGGTGTCACCATGCTGTTTAAATAGTGCCCTGAGTTCTTCTGTGGCCTGTGAGAGCCATTGCTCACGTGTAAGAGATGTAGTCATAATAGAACGCCTTTCGATGTATCGCCTGTTAAAAAGATGTGCTGTTGCCAGCCCTTAATACTATGCACGTATCATGCCAATTCTAGCAATTACAAAATACCTATATAAATCAACAACTTACAATAACTTAACATAATAAGTATGCACCTACATAGTGCCACTATTATCACTATATAAAAACACGCACTAATAACGCGCATTGTATACACTTTATTCCCTATATAAGTGCATAAGCATATAATGTAATACTTAGATTGTATACGATTATTGTATGCAATATTTGTGGACTATTATTGAAGTGTCGCTGAAATGGTACTTGAACGACATTCTTCCTAATGCGAACGATTCTCATTTGCAATTACTTAATGCTAGTAGTTCTCATTCGCGTTTGCCTTAATGCGAGTGATTCTTATTTGTGTTTACCTAGATGAGAATGATTCTTATTCGTATGGGGGGGAGGGGGTAGTCGTGCTGTGTAATATTTGTGGGAGCCTCTCCCCCACAAGAAAAGCCAATTTAGACTTTTACTAACAAACAACATCTGGGCAGCAAGACTAGGAAGTGATGGACGATAGCCTGTAACCCGTATATACAGGTAAATCTCAAGAAGAGAGAGCCTCTCGTTTATCCCCTAAGATTAGGGTGACTCGTTAGAGTCCTAGATTACAAGACTGTTTGTCAAACAATCAAGCCTAAGCCGCTTTGCCCCGTTCTGGTTGTTGCTGGCACTATCACAGTGTTAAGCAAGCCATACTAG
>Ga0209500_10002504_pt1 | contig 12972 bp, 18 predicted proteins | sample S_140212_EF_Meta_FD_187323 | JGI IMG/M metagenome (GOLD analysis project Ga0209500, IMG submission 187323) | Freshwater microbial communities from Lake Simoncouche, Canada to study carbon cycling - S_140212_EF_MetaG (SPAdes) (version 2) | ecosystem: Environmental > Aquatic > Freshwater > Lake ...
GCACCCGTGCTGGTCTTTTCCTCGCAGCAGCAGTCAGTAAACGGCGGCTTGCATCGAAAGCTCTGCGGGCCTGTCTCGCCATTGCAGCTTAAGCAGACACTTGTGCCAACCCCTTGAAAATCACCACCAGCCGCAATGCAGTCTGCGAGCGACACCATGCCAGTTGCGGTGTAGACGTTGTTGACGTAGGTGCAGCACTGGCCAAGGCATGCGTTGACGCCACATGCGATTGCGTTGTTTCCAATTGCAGGCGACACGCAATCGGCAGCGTCGATGTTTACGCATGTGACCTCGGTGCCTTCTGCGTTTTCCGTGCAGCATGATCCGGGGCAACCATCCAGCGAACACGATCCTTCGAGGGAAGTGTGTGTACAGTCGGCTGGGTACTGGTCGGTGCAACTGGCCGGGTCTGCCGCATCGCAGCAACGCCGCTTGCATTCGCCGTCCTGCTTTTCGTGGGTCGGTATGCCTGGCACGCAGCACAAGGCCATTACCGTCAAGTTGTCGTCAAGACAGCCGCAGCATATGGGGTCTGACCACACAAGGTGCTTGCCCTCGCCGCACAGGTTCTCGCCGGTTGGGTGCCACACGTTATCGCAGCACTGCCCAGAGCCGGTCTGCCACACGTCGTTACAGCACACGCCATCACCACACCGGCACACGCCGCCGCAGCATGTGCCACCAAGGATGCAACTACAAAACACAGAATAGCTTGCCAGCAGCAACCCGTTGAGCATCGCGATGCCGCCGTTGATTATCAGCATGAGGTTGCCGTGGAAATGTTGATGAATTGGGCAGCGGTGACGCCGGGGTAGGGGAGCCACGCCAGCTTTCGCGTAAACTCAATGGCGGCAGTGCCAAGCGAGATGTTTGTTACGATGGGCGTTTCATAATGCTCGACGTTGATCAGGTGGTACTTCACATCGACTGGCTGGTCAGGATCTGTGACTAAAGAAACGTAGGCGTTTTGTGCGGTGCAGGAATCTCCAACGGAAAACAAAAGATTTATGACCGATGCCGTGGCATTTGTGTCGCTGGCAAATCGCACGTTCTTGGTGTCTTGGATTAGCCATTGCCCTGTAAAGGTGCACAGCCGGATTGCGCCGCTGCCGCCGCCGCCTTCCATTCGCGGATTCCAGTTCGGCCCCTTCGTGTCACGCCCGCTGCGTTCCACGGTACGCACAACGTGCGCAATGCGTTCCGCTGCGGGACGGGTGAACGTCACCGCCACGCTCTTCGCCGGTTTGCCATCGGGCTTTTGGGCCATGATCAGCCCTCGGTGATGGTGACCACACAACGACTGTTGGCCACGGCTGCGTTGGCCGCATAGTTGCCCGGTGCCAGGCGTAGCACAGCGGCCTCGCCGCCACGCAGCTGTACGGCACTGTGGAGCGTGGTGCCGTCGTAGCGACCAATAGAGACCACATGCGTGGCCACAGTGGTGAGTGAGCGTGCGAAGCAGAGGCCCAGTGCACCAAGTGAGGTCGTGCTGATTTGGGTGACGCTGGTGCCAAGGTTGAGCGTCACGCTGAGCAAGCCCGCCGTGGCGATGGTGGCAGTGATGCCAGAGCCGCCGAAGGCCTGCGTTAATGCGCCCTTTGTGATCTGGCCAGAAATTGCGTAGTTGATATCTGCCATGGAAAGACTCCTAGAAAGGTGGCACGCCGAAGTACGTTTGGAAATTGATCTCTGGGTGCATGCGCCGTTCGATGATTCTGACATCCACGCCCGGTGCCTGAAGGGCACCCGCCGCATCCAGTGGCATTGGGTTGGCCGATGCCACCTTGGTGCCTTCAGAGTCAACGATAAAGCACCTTTTCTTTGTTCCAGCCTCAAGGAAATTAAAGCCAGCGTCTGCCAGCTTTAACAGGTGCGTGCTTTGTCGATAGATCAGCGTGACGCCCACTTGCCAGTAGCGAAGCTCCGCATCGTTGACCATCTCCGTTGCCTGCACGCCGCTGATCCCGGTGCAGAGCCAAGAATATTTTGCGCCTCCAAGGTAGCCGCCATCGTTGATGCAGTTGGTCACAAGTGCCGCTAAGCCCACATCAAAGGTGGCACGATTGCCAGAGATTGTTGCGGTCAGCTCTGCCTCTGTTTTGGTGACGCCATCAAACGTGTCCCCAGCGGCGTTGACCAGTGGCTTTAAAGTTGCGTTGCCAGCACCCTGAAAGTAGTCTGCTGCCGGCACGCTTGAGCCACCCGCAGAGAAATTCCACACGTCAGGCCGTGCCAGAGGATTTGGGTTGGCATCCTCCTGCGCAGGCATGCCATATGAATACGTTATCTCTGAGTGGTAAGGGTCTGTCTCTGTGGCTGAAATAGATAGCACTGACAGAAACGGCCACTCAGGATGTGGCGAAAGGTGATAGATGCCAACCTGTGCCAGCACGTCTTGCTGGGCCGTCTCGCCATCGGTGCTGACAACAAAACGACGCTCGGCAGTTGGGCTGTCGCCAAACTTGTGCGTCATTGTTCTCGGCAGAATTTCGCGTTGTAGAAATGCGCTCATAACATGTCCACAGGTTCACGGTTCAAAGCGTCTAGTTTCTGCTTAATCTCTTCGAGCTTTTTGGTTGCAGCCCGTGCTTCGTCCAATGCAGGGTCGTCCTCCATGCGTCGAAACGATGACACCTGCGATGCACCGGCAGAGGTGCGCACGTCGTTGGCCACAAGAGCGGCCCGGCTGGGCGAAGCCAGATCAAACCTAAGCGTGTTATTGATTTCGTCGGCCTGCTTCGTCAGGTCGCTTCGTGTCTTGAGTACCGCCATTTCTTTTTCTTTGCGGTTCTGGTTGGCGATCTGCACCGCCACGCCAGCTTGCTCGTAGACCAGCGACAGACGCTCCTCTGCGGCCTTGATGCCGTCAGCGTCTCCAGCCTTGCGTGCGGCAGCTGCTGCCGTCTCTGCTGCGGCAATCGTGACGTTGACCGCTGCAATGTCCTTGAGGAACGTGACGCGGGCCTTTTCGTCCTTGGGTTGGAGTCCCTGCACGCGAGATGTGGCATCCTCCTGAGCCTTTGCAACGGCCTTTGCAACGGCCGTTGCGGATTCAGTAGCGGCCTTGATGTCTGCTGCCATCTGCGCCTTGCGGGAGGCCTTTGCTTCGGGCGTGTCGCCAATGCCAACCGGAAGAGCGGCCACCATCGTTTCCACAGCTGACGCGGCCTTGCGGGACTCTTTGATTCCGTTGGCGAAATTGTCGAGGAAGTCGATTGCCACCTGCACGCCCATAGAACCAATTGCGGCTTCAGCTGCTGCTAACCTTTTTTCGGCATCGGCCACTAGTCCCTGGCTATCGTTGCCCCTGTTTCGGGCTTGCCTTACTCCCTCAGTGTTATTCTGCGCCCTAGCGTTGACAAGCTCTGTTTGCTGCGGAGAGAGCGTTGCCAGACCAATACTGCCGAGCGAAACGAGGAAGTCGAGGAACACTTTCTCCAGCGACTGCACACCTTGCAGGAAGTACCTCGCACCACTGATGATCCCATCGCTGATGGATTGCGCCAGTGCTGCCCCGCCGACTGCACCGTTTGCGCCCTTCTGGGCCTCGACAAACTTCAGCATTCCCTCAAGGACGTTTGAAACAGCTGGTGCAAGGTCGCCAAGCACCTGACCAACTATGCCATCAATGGTTGCGGAGACCATCTTAAAACCGTCATCCATCCCCGCGATGTTGCTCACCTGCTTATCGCTCAGAATAATGCCCAACGCCTGCGCCCGGTCAAACAATGCACCGAGGTGGTGTTCGCCTTCGAGGAACACAGGGATCAGTTCTGCACCGGCCTTGCCGAATATCCTGACCGCAGCAGCAGCCCGCTCTGCATATGTCGGCAGTTCGCCAATCGCGGTTGAAATCGCATCGAACTGCTTCTCCGGGGACAGTGCCCGCAGGTCGGCCAGCGAGATGCCAATCTCTTTCAGCCCATCGGAAAACCCACCACCCACTGTCGCCTTGCCGATGTTGGCTTCCATCTTGTTGATCATTTTGGCGAATGTCTCAACGTCAACGCCGGCCAGCTTGGAAGCGAGGCCGTAGCCCTGCAACGCCTCAACGCCGATGCCAGTCTTCTTGCTCATGTCGCTGATGCGCTTGGTCGATTCTGTGATCCTCTCGGCCATTGAGAAAATCTTTTCGCCAATGCCCATGATCAGTTCGCCACCGAGGTGCAAGCCCTCAAGGCCGATGTGAGCAAACTCTAGGTGCTTCAGGACGCCAACGTCATGCGCAGCCTTCTTTGCTGAGTGCCCCAGCGTGTCTAGCGTCTTGTTGACCTTTTCAACCTCACTACGAATACTCGTAGAGTTGGCTGTGATCGCTATTGAGACTGCTTTACTTTTTGCCATTTATGTCTCGCTGCATCTGCCGAAGCACATCATTGATTTGCGTTTTGTGCATTGGGGCACGTTCAAGCGGTACGAAATCCTGCGGTGTCGGTGCCTTCCGTCTGCCGCAGTGCGGTGCCAGCGATGCGCTCGCCAGCAGTCCCGTCTGCGCCCACGGATCGTCAAGCGGTTGAAAGAATCTGGCCCATGCAATCCACTGCGAAAACTCCAAACTGCTCATCTGATCTATTTCTGCCAACGTCTTTTTCAAGTGGCCCGCCAGACGCAATTTGAATTGCAGCGTCGGACGGGCATTCATTCCCCCGCTATCGCCTGCACATCCTCTTCACTCAAGGCGTTGTGAGCCATGGCCTGCGTCCACAGTCGGTGCATCACCACGCAAGATTTCTTTGAAAGTAGCGGCACCTCTGCATCCGAAAACAGCCGCACGCCCTTGGCGTCGCTCAAGCACCGTGCAAGGAACTTTGAGCGAAAGTTATCGACACCCTTTTCCTTGTTGTTGAGCCACTCAAGCTCGTGTGCATCGCGCTCGCCTACGGTCATAAGGCGAATGTAAACGTCTCCGCCGCCCCACTCATTAACCGTCACCTTGAGTGCGGCCAAGTCGCTGGCTTCAATTATTTGTGCTGCTGTAAGATCCATCAGAAGGGGTACTCCGTTGACTCGACAAACTCAAACGACACTGTGTATTTCGTGACGCCGTTGAGTTCTGCGGTGATTGAAATGCCGGTACACACAGCCATTGTACTGAGCGTGCAACCTCCACCCGTCACCACCAGTGGGCCTCTGACGCCTCGCAGTGCACTGCTGACGTTGTTGCCGATCATGCCAATGGTGGCGGTGCCAAAGTTGGGCACCCACGTTGTGTTGCGCCCTTGCGGCATGGAGCCGCCAAACGTCCATTGAAGCTCGGTGACTTCTGACGCGGCAACGCCGTTGAAGCTCACCACGATGCCTGTGGATGGTGTGGCCATGTAATGACCTCACGCCACCTTAAACGTCGCGGTGCCCTTCATAACTTCGTTGACCGTGGCAGTGACGCTGGACGATGAGCAAGTGGCTACGCCTGAGTACGCGATGCCACCCGTGATCGTCAGCGTGCCGCTGCTGCCGCCCACAACAGGCACAGAGCCGTGATAGTCCATGGTGACTTCATTGCCCGTGTCGCCAGAGGGCGATCCTACCAATGGCTTTTTCATGGTCAGCACAGTTGCGCCGGTTGTCTGGCCAAGGTGCGAAACGTCCAGTTCTTCGGTTGCCCCGCTGCTGACGCTGTAGGTGATGTTTGTGACGGTAAAACCAGTGCCATTAAACGTGAACGTCGTGCCTGCACCTGCATGTGGGGTTGTGGCCATTTCAAGTCTCCTGCCAGAGTATGTCGAGCGTCAAAGTGATCTGGTAAACGGGTGGTAAGTCGCCGCCTTCGAGCGTGACAAAATCATCGCTTTCGGTTTCAAGCGACACCTGAAGCACACTTACAGAATAAGCCTCGCCGTGCCACCCATCCAGAACGCCACGCACAGCGTCAGCCACGCGGCGGGCCTGCTCGTAGGTGGCTGAATAAATGGCTATTTCCAGCGTCAGTGTGGGCACGCCCATTGCGCCACTGAGCGTCTGGCTGCGGGTGATGTCAGTGCGCTTGCATATGCAGAACGGCAGCGATGCTGACGCTGGGGCCAGCACTGGATAGATGCGGTGCCCCAACTCAATGGCCGTGGCCGGCTGGCTGGCAAGGTGCCGCATGACAACTTGCTCGGGCGATTTCAGCATGACGAATCTCCTATGGTGCCTATGCGAATCCACACCGTGCGACGGCCTTGGCTAGCGCAGCGGTAAGTTCCCTTTCCAGCACGGACTTGATTTCTGGCAATGCGATCAGATACGCCCGTGACACAAGGTTCAGGGCCGGCCCTCTGCCCAGCGACACCTTCTGATCCTTTTTGGCAGACTTAAAAAACGCCCTTGGGTATTTCGGGCTGGTTGTGAACCGCACCTTGCCTTTGTTTTTTCCGGACTTTGTGACCTTCTTTTGGTTGATTTCAAATCGCAGTCTTTTGTTGAATGACGAAGCAAACCGTGTCTTTGTAAATCGCGGCTTGGTGCCGTGTTCAAGAATGCTTGAGTGGTTGCCCTTTTTTGTTGTCTTGTGTTCAATGAACGCCGCTGCCATCCCTTGCTGCCAATAGTTGCGAACGGTGATGTGGCTGCTCTTTTGCAGGTTGCCTGTTGGCCCTTTTGGCGTAATTTCCTTCAGTGCCTTGAGGGCTGGCTTTGCGGCCTTGCGCAACGCTGCCCCCATGAACAGCGAAGCCACGTTCCTGTCGGCCAGTCTGTCGAACTGGGCACGGATTTCATCCAGCCCCGTCATCTCTGCCATCACCCAGCCTGTCCCTGCCATCAGATCGCCTCCTGACAGATCAACTCATGCTCGCTGCGGCTGTCATGCTCAAGGGCACTGATGATCTCCAGCGTGCGAGTGCGCCACATCAGACGCATCTGCTGCGTCAGCCCTGACAGATAACGCATGCGCACCTTGTGGGTGACGGTGGTCTGCTGCTGCCCCGCCAGCGATTCGGTAGCCGTCACGCCTTCGACGCTGGCCCAGCGTGTTGCGTAGGTGTTCCACGATAGGGTGGTTTCCCCGAGGTGGTTGCGGCTCTCGACCGCCACCTGCACCGTCACCAGTTCATTTAGGTTGCCTGCGTGGATCATGTGCCCACCAAAATCACCGTGTAGGTTGCCGTTCCAGCGACCGCTGCGATGCTCACTGCGCCGGTCGTGTGCCCTAGCAGTGAAAACGCCGCACACTGCGTTGCGCCCGAGTAGGCAGTGACGCTCGGGCAGGTGAACTTCAGGGCAGACGATCCCTGAATGATTACGCGAGTGACGCTGGCGAAACTGACATCATCGCCGCTTGAGTCGATGTAGTCGCTCGGTGCAATGGCGATGCTCACGCCAGCTGTGCCGCAGCTGCCCGTCATGATTGCGACCTTGCCCGCTGTGACGCTTTCGCTGGACTCAAGCCCAATGACGTGCAATGCGGTGCCGCTGGTCGTGTCGTGAACCAGAGCGTCGATGTTGATGCGACCAGATACGCTCATCGGTATTGTCCCCAGTTGTTGGCGGCAAGAAGGCTCTCAAGTGCAAATTCCAGTGGCTTTGAAATAGTGCCCGTCAGCACGGCACTGCGCTGCTCGTACCAGTGCCCAATCAGCATGAGCATGGCGTGGCGAATCGTGGCGGGCACGTCTGCCCCGGTTGGGCCGTAGCCTGCCCAGTAGGTCACGCTCACCGCGTTGTCATCGTCGATTGCCCCGCTGGGCCATGTGCCATTGATCACAGGCGACACGTTGCCTGGCGTGCTGTTGCGGTCAACCCGGTACGCCGCAGAGGAAAGCGTGGCGGTAGATGCGTCGGCCAGTGTGTAGGTGACAATCACCGCCGTGGCCGTGCCGCTTGAAATCATTGGCGGGCGTGGCAGTTCTAGCTCCTCGGTTGGGAACTCTGCGGCCCGCAGGATCAGCTGTGTTGTGATCAGCGTGCGGTCTAAATAGGCCTCTACCCATTCTCTCGAAGCAGTGATCATCGTGCCGATGTAGGCATCATCCTCGCTGATGTCCACCCGCAGATGCAGCTTTGCCTCTGCAATCGTCAGCGGCTCGACTGCTGGGCCTGTGGCCCGTGTCAGGCTGTTGTAGCTCAATGCCCTCTCCTTCGCCGTGGTGAAGCGTCTGCGGTGCGTGCGTGCTGCTCTGGCTCAAGTGCTGCGGTTTCAATCAATTCCTGCTGTGGCTCAAGCACCGCATAGTTGGTGCGGATCCATGCGTCAGCCATGCCGCCCGGCAGGTCGATCACATCGCCGCGCTTGTAGACGCGGAAGGGTCGCAGCAGTCGCACCTTTACTAGGCTCATGTGGGCAAACTCCATGCGGAATCGGGACGCTTTCCAGTCTCGTTGAACGTGGTCGTGTATTGATAAACGGGTTTCTGCAAATCCTTGCCGGGCCAAGTGATCATGTACTCACCGTGGCCAATGCAGATGCGTGGCGACACATAGATCTTGTTGCCGCTGTCCCGCCAGTTGCGCCAGAAATAAATGTCTTCGTCGGTGCGTCCGTCGTTCCATCGGTTGTCTGGGCCGGGTGCCGAGTGGAACCACGGCAACTTGGCTCGCTTCAACGCTGCGGTGCTTATGACCGTGCAGCCGAAGTGGGCGGTGTCCACCTCTTGCACGGGTTCTGCCAGCCACTTGCCGTCCACTGCGGTGCTGCCACTCTCTGGTGGATTGTCCAACGTGCCCTTGAGCGTCAGCATGGGCCTGCCGTCCTCACGCTTAGTTTGCAGCGCAGCCAGGGCGTCGCACTGGAACGTCATCGCGGTGGCAAACAGTTGCTCAACGTCGGATCGTGTGAAGAAGGTGTCGTAGTCAATCATCAGCAAGTATTCGCACTGGTCTACGAAGGACTCCATGATCCGCGTGTTGACTTGCGACCAGAACACACCTGTTCCAAACGTAGGCCTTATGCCCAGCGGCAGTAGGGCCTGCTGCCACGCCGTGTGGTTGGCCGTAAACGACAACCTCGGCATCGACAGCACCGCTTCCACTCGCACATCTACTGCCGTCTCTCCGATCTTCACAATCATTGCAATCGCTCCAGAAAAGGTGACGGGCGAGGCCGGAAGGGCTTCCGTGCCCCGCCCGTCCTTGGGCGATTACATTCTCATGGTCGTGTCAAACTCTTACAGGCCGTAGAGGGCTTGAACTGGGCCGGCAACCGTTGCACTTCCAAGCGTGTGATGGCTGATGCCAACACGGGCTACGGCACGAATGACAGTCTGATCCGACAGGAACTGCACATCCGAGGACTGCGCCAATTCGATGCCCTTGCGGACACCGTAGAGGCTGGAGTTCGCAAAGTTGGCGAACAGCACCATGACGGCATCCGTGCAATCGGCAGTCGATGGCATCTGGTCGGTCAGCACAACTGGATAGCCAAGGAATGTGAACCCACCACCAGCCGCCAGGCCAATGCTGCCACCCTGTGCGGTGTCCAAAGCCTGCATCGACACAGCCCATGTGTAGGGCGAAACGTACCACTTGGCACCCTGCCTGCTATGGGCAGGCATCTTGCCAACAAGCGACAGGTAATTGGCCTTCGTGATCTCGTCCATCGTGTCGCCAGCTGCAACCGTGAGGGATGCGGCGTAGGTGACCTTGGCTGCTGCGAGGATGCCGATATTGATGCCGTCCACCAGTGGAGCAACAGCAACAGCACCATTGAAAGCGGCTGTCTCGATTGCATTGGACAGGCTCAGTGCCAGTTCAGCCGCAACCCAGTCAGCAACCGCAGGAGCATCCTGAAAAAGCTCGTTGGCAAGCGTGGTGCTGGCAACGACCTTCTTGGCAGTCAGCGTGACCTGCGTGGAAGCCGAATCGGCTGGAGTCGATGCGGCGTTCTCCGAAAGCCAGGCAGCGGTTGAACCGCCGGTGCGCTTCGGGAAAAGAACCACGTCGCTTGGCATCGGCAAGCTCATTGCGTTGCTTGCAAATGCAGAGTACTGGTCAACAAGACGCAAGATGGTGTTGCTGAGGATGTCTGGCACGAAGGGGGAGCCAGTGGTGGAACCAGTGCTGCCCATTGCACGCGACTCAACGCCATTCTCCATGCACCAACTGCGGGCCTCGGCAGAGCCTTCGCCCTTGAGGATGTAGCCTTGGAGCCACTTGCCAGCGGCAAAGGCATCGGCATGGTTGGCGAACGCTCGCAGCCGGCCCGCGTAGGGAACAGCTTCGACGCGGGCCAAGGTCTTCACCTCGGGGGCTGGCGTGCATCGCTCAACAACGGTTCGCAATCCCTTGGAGGCTTCCAGAACATCGTTCTCGAACTTCAGCTTCTTGGCAACGTCACCGGATCGCTTTACCAGCGTCTCCAGTTCAAGATCGCGCTCTGCGATCTTGTCATCATTGCCGTCGATCAAACGCACAGCGTCGATGCGGTTGGCAAGTTCAGCGGCTTCGTCTTGCAGTTTCTTGATGTCCATGTGCGTCGGTACTCCTTGTGAAGCCAGCCGTTCACGACCAGCGTGTGTTGCCCTCTCACACTACGGAGATTTGGCCGAGACTTGCAGAGTGCCAGCGCACAACTGCCTACTCTGAAAGTAGGGATCAGCGTATAGCCCGTCTGAAAACGTCATTTGCTGGCACGACGTTTCGAGCGGTAGAGCCGCACTTTGCACAGCGGCAGTACTGCAATTGCGTCTCACCGTATTGGTGACTGGACACCACACGCAGACGATCACCGCAGCGGTTGCATTTCTTTTTATCGGCCATGCGTCAACACAACTGCCCACGCTGCTGCTGCTTCTCTTACCCAGTTCCGCACGATGCGGGCTGCGGGAGTCTCTTCGACTGCTGCTTCAATTTGCGATGCCTTCCACGCCTCAAAGCTGCGCATTGAAACGCCGCTGGTGCTACTGGGATAAGCTGGATGCACTACTGGGCCAACGTCATAAAGTCCGCTGACTTCTCGCACTTGCCGAATCGCACCGCTTGCATCGCTGCTGAATGACTCACCATCTTTTCCGCAGGTGAAGGCGAATGAACTGCCCTTGCAATCTTTTCTCAGAATCAGCTCAAGCACGTCGGCCCGCGTGGCCGGTGGCGTGACTGAATACTTCAATCCCTTTTCGTCGCTCGACAATTCCAGCGTGCCGCTGGAGGTGCGGCCCAGCACAATGTTGATGTCATGATTGAACACGGCCACAACGTCTTGCTTGCCGCGTTGGCGTTGAAGCACTTTGTCAAAGGCACCCGGCAAGATCATCTCTCGGAAGCCACCTAGGTCGAGGCTCAAGCGGTTGTAGACCGCCGCATAGCCAACGATGGCAGTCTGACCGCTGGCCCGCGTCTCAAGCATCAACTCCGCTTCGGGCGTTTCCTCGAGTGAGATGTCTCTGCGTTCAATTTCCATTGCTCAACCCTTTACGGTTTGTGGTGAATCGTCAATCCACACGTCTACGTTGATTCCTGCGGCCTTTGCCGCGTCTGCCTTGAGTGCGTCAGGCCCGATCAGCAGCACCGTGGAGAATGCATCTGCGTAGGAACCCAGTGCATCTGCGATGGTCTGCTGGTTCTCTGGCGTGTCTTCCCTGCGGGTGATCATCACGACCGTGTTGCCCGAGGCGGCAGAGGTCGCAGCAAACTTGCCCCACAGCGTCGGGTCTTTGGAAAACGTCTGGTCGAAGTCGATGCTAATGGTCATGGCACGCACTTCGATTGATCGCCCAGCTGCGGGTGCCGGGGCTGGTGCAGCAGGCTGCGCCACGATCTTCTCAATCGTGGTCATATTGGAATTCATAAACCGCTGGTCGCCCTCTGGCCCGATGGGGTTAAGGTTCTCTAGCTCGCGGATGTCGTTGATTGATAGAACGCCCAATCCGGCCATCTGTGTGTAATACGCTGCACGCTCACCACTTGCACCACGCATCAGCCCCATGACGCTGTGCTCTGCAAAGTAGCGTTCATCGTCTACGATCAGATCCCGGCTGATGGCCGCTTCCCATCGCTTGAGATGTGGCAGTAGGCAGTGCTGCACGAACTCAGTTCCTTGCACTTCGATATTACTGTAGGTCGAACGGCTCAAGTCTTGAATCATGTGCGGCGGCACGCGAAACGCTCTGGCCACCTCGATGACTTGGTGCTGCCGCGTCTCCAAGAACTGCGAGGCCTCGTTGCTGCCGCCCAACTCTTTTGCCGTTACGCCGTTGGGCAAGACGCAAGTGCGGAACGCACGATCGGCACCACGGTGCAGGCGTTCAAACTGATCTCGCAGTCTGTCTGCGGCTTCCATCGGGATCGGGTTTGCACTCTCAAGGATCATGCCTGGGCGTGCGCCGTTCCCAAAGTATGTCGAGCCGTGTGACTCCAACGCTTGAGCCAGGCCGATGGCGTTGCGGCACAACACTGAGGGCTGCATCCCCAAAATTCCATCGGTTGTAAGCCACCTTAAGTGAAAAATCTGGTCTTGCGTGTAGATCGTCTGCCGCCCGCTTGGCTCACGGTAGCGGTAACGCAGTGAGCCATCCTCGATGCGCTCCACTTCCATGCGGCTTGGGTGAAGAGGCCATAGCTCACTCACGGCACCCTGTGCGCCCGGTCGGATTTCTGCGTAGCTGTTGCCAAACATCAGATACAGCGCAGTCATTTGTTCCCTAAACTCAAACGCCGTCTGTGTGGGATTGGGAGCGTTCTTCAGCATGCGGTACAGCGGCTGGTCAGTGGCCCGCGCTTTGCCGCCGTTGTCCAGCTTTTCGTAGAGGTGCAAGGGCAGTGCGGCGCAACTCTCAGAGATGACACGCACGCAGGCGAGAAACGCACTGCACGTCAGCGCACTCTCTGGAGTCACACGCACGCCAGACGGTGTGCGTCCAGCGTTGCCCATTTCGCTCCAGTCCACGCTCCGCAGATCGACCATGCGGTAGTCGGCCATTGCTTGCTCGTCTCTCATAGCACTTGTATGTCCCAGTTTTGCTCTACGGTTGCCGGTACGCTGGACTGCACGCCCAGTGCCATGATCAGTGAAACAATGCCGTCAATGCGTTCTGTGCTGAGTGACTTTGAGGGCTTGAT
>Ga0209500_10002510_pt1 | contig 12942 bp, 9 predicted proteins | sample S_140212_EF_Meta_FD_187323 | JGI IMG/M metagenome (GOLD analysis project Ga0209500, IMG submission 187323) | Freshwater microbial communities from Lake Simoncouche, Canada to study carbon cycling - S_140212_EF_MetaG (SPAdes) (version 2) | ecosystem: Environmental > Aquatic > Freshwater > Lake ...
GCGTTGTGGCGTCGTGGTATCGGATCTTATCCGAAGCAAGCTGGGGCTCTGGCTGGCAATGATTGGCACAGCCGTGCTTTCTTCGTCGCGAGTGGCCCGAGTCGATGGCCCACTTTCCGTGCGTGCCGCGCGAACCCCTGAAGAATACCGCTGTTTGGTCGGCTGCGCCGGACTTCCGCAGGCAACCGTTCGCCGTGTGTGGCCCGAGCGAGTGCTGCTTGAGTGGACGACCTCTCTCAGTGTCGCATGATTGCCGCGCATTGGCTTGCCACAAGCAGATGTACGATCGCTGCAACCGTGTCGGCTGAGATCTCGAGAGCATGCCTCGCCCAAAGCTCTGCGGCTGCTGCCTCTCATCGACGGCCCTCACCGAACTTGCCGACCTACAGATCCCCGCTGGAAAGCTCAGGCCCGTTCCGCTCAATGCGGTGTGCGTGGCGGCAGCCGGTGGCTCGGCGTGGATTTCAATGGAAGGATCCGCGTGCCTCTCTCGCGAATCGCTCGACTCAACGCTCGTGCAGCAGGCTATTGACGCCGGCGCCCACTGGCTGCCTGGAGTCAGCGTATCGGCCATCGACAGTTCGTTGGGCGATGCACATGCGCCCGCGATGGGCCCAAGCATAGGAATCCTCGGACGGTTTGTCTCGCAGCCTCCACTGTTCGTTGAGGCGGCACTGACTAGAACCCGCCACACCCTTGCGGGAATAGGTTCGAGGGCCGCGGAGCCTAGCGAATCACGCCCAGTGGCAACCGTGCAGGAGGCTCTCGCACACCCCCGGAACGCCTTCGGCATGTCTTCTGCAATTCTCGCCGAACACGGCAACATATCGACTGCAATGATTCGCGTTCTTCTGGGTTGCCTGCTGTGAGCGGCTACCGTGTCGGGGTCGTTCACGCCCGATGCCCATACAATATTTTAGTGTTTGTATTACGGCAGCTTCGCGATCACAGCCAGTGTCTTGTCGTGACCTTCGCGGGCCACCTCTTCGAGGTTTCGCTTCCAATACTCCGGGTTGTACAACTCCAGCGACACGCACCCCGCATACCCGGTGGCCTTAAGGTCTCGCAGAATATCGACCAACGGCAGGATGCCGTCGCCCGGAAAGACCCGGTGCTCGTCTTTGAGATTGGCCAGCGGCGGATCGGCCGGAGCGTCGTTGAATTGGAAGATCGCAAAAAAGTCTCCCCGCATATGCTTGAGTCCTTCAAACCCCGAGTGCCCAATATGCATGTGAAACACGTCGGGGATGATCTTTGCCTTGGGGTGATTTGCGTCGATCGCGATGGCCGCCGCCTGCCCCATACGAGCACAGCCTGGTAAAAACTGAACAAACACGAGCGCCGGGTTGATCTGAAACTCGTTGAGCCCAATCTCTAAAAGTTCGCGGTAGCACTCCGCCGCCCACTTCGGATCAAACTCCTGCCACGGCCGCGCCGGCTGAGGCACCACCTGAATGTGCTCGGCTCCAATCGCGGCGGCCTGCCGCATTCTTCTGCGTGAATCCACCAACGACGCGTCAAACTCTTTCCGCGTGGCCGGAATCGCATTCCACAATCCAATCACACTGGGCACAAAAAGTCCGGCATCACGAATCTTCTTGCCGAGATCCTTGAGGCTGCCCCCCTTTTGCTCGTGCTCGTGCAGCTCGCCCTCCCACGGCTCGATCGCGTCAAATCCTGTTTTGGCGGCGATGCGGATTTTTTCATCCAGCGAGGCGGGCCGAATCGTGGCGGTGTCGAGGCACAGGGGCCACGGGCTTGCGCCGTTCTGAAATTGCTTGGCCGCATGCGACGGCTGCGTTGCCTCGGCGGCCCCAATCGCTGTGGCCGTGCTGGCTGCTGCCACAGCCCCGATGGATGTGAGAAAAGTTCGACGGTTCGCCGCATTGCACATCGTGGGATCACTCATCAAAAGAAGTCCTTTGGAAAACTTGTCTCGCCGAACTGTCTCGTCGAGCGTGGGGTCGTCACTGCATAAACCCTCAACAATGGGCTGTTCTCTTCAATGAATCAATGGCAACAGCACATCGCGGGCAGCCCGGAGGGCCTGCGTGTGGCCATCGAGGCCTCGTGCAAACGTATCGTCCTCGACCTCAATGCACACCGCTGCGTCATAGCCAACGCGTTTGACCTCGGCCATGAACCGCCCCCAATCGATCTCACCGTGGCCGGGGATCCGAGGGTGGTGCCAACGGAGCGGGAAATCAAACCGGCCAACCTCGCTCAACGCCGCTCGGTCGATCTGGATGTCCTTGGCGTGAAGGTGAAAAAGCTTGTCCTTGAATTCAGCCAGCGGGCTAATGGGATCTATGTCTTGAAGCACTAAATGCGATGGATCGTAGTTGAGTCCAAAAGAGGTGGACGGAATATCGTTGAACGCCCTGCGCCAGATCGCGGGAGTGGTAAGCAGATTTTTTCCACCAGGCCACTCATCGCGAGTGAAGAGCATGGGACAGTTTTCGATGCCGATCCTCACGCCGTGATCCTCGGCCCACCGAATGACAGGCTTCCACGTCTCCAGAAACCGCGGCCAATTATCGTCAACCGTTTGAGTCCAGTCGCGGCCCACAAAACCGTTCACATTTTGCACGCCGAGCAGACACGCAGCCGCAATCACTTTTTTAAAATGGGCAACTGCCGGGCCAGAAATATCTTGGTGTGGGTCGAGCATATTGGGGTAATACCCTAGACCACTGATGCTCACCCCGTACAAGGCGCACATGCCCAATAGAGCGTCGGCCTTTGACTGCGTGAAATCCGAGACGTTTACGTGCGTGACGCCAGCGTATTTGCGGTCGGCCCGGCCGATGGGCCAGCACATGAGTTCGACGGTAGAAAAACCCTCGCGGGAGGCGAGGGCAAGCACGTCGTCGAGTGACTGCTCAGCGAGGATCGCAGAAACGAAGCCAAGTTGCATATCAATATGTTTCCTATTCTGTTGCTTGTGCTGATTGTGAAAGCCGGTGTAGCACTACCAGAACCTGCCTCGGGTACTGAGCAATCTTATCGCATCGGGGGCATCGGATGCTTGACGAAAAAGCCCCAGATGATGTGCGTGGCATCCAGCGAGAGCGCTGAGGGACCAAGGTAAAACGAGTCGGGGCGGCGGCCGGGCCACGTATGGCCGCCACCTTCGAGCCGATAGAAGACAACCTCGCCGCCTGCCGAGAGCATGGGACTCCATGTGAAGCGAGCAATCGAGATGCCTTCGTCCGAGCAGGCCACCGTTTCTCGCACACACTCTGGCGAACAGCCGTTTGCGTGCACCCAATCGAGCAGGCCCTCCAGGATCGGCCGATGACTCACGCGGGTGACGCTGCGACGGCCGATGCCCCCTTCCAGAGGCGTGAACTGGTCGAGCGTGCCATGAAAGTGCAACACGGGCACGGGCCGCCGAGGCGCAATGGAGGCCAATGCCAGCGGCCCGGCCACTGGCGCAATCGAGGCCACGCGATCGGCCAACTCTGCTGCCACGCGATAGGCCATCATCGCCCCGTTACTCATACCCGTTGCATGGATGCGACTCTGGTCAATGGGCAGACGGCTAGCCACTGCGTTGAGCAATTCTCTCACAAACTCAACGTCTTGCGATTGGTCGGCCAAGGCCTCACCGCAGCAATTGCCGCCGTTCCACGTGAGCATGCCCTCGCGCGAGCCAGTGCCCGCCGGATAGACAACAATCGCCCGCCCGTCGGCTGCCAGTTGATCCAGACCGGAAAACCGCCGCATCAACTCGGGATGGGTCTGGCCGCCGTGAAATGCCAGCACGATCGGCCAACCCGCTGCGGGCGGCTGGATAACTGGCAACACCACCACAGCCGATCGGCGGCGAGGCCCCACCGGCACGTCGATGACAAGCGTTGTGAAAGTCTGCACATGCATTGGAAGAATAAACCGGGGACGCAGGTCTTTTCCGCACAGGTTACACTGCTCGCCACAGGAAAATAGAGAGGCCGCTCGGAGGTTCGCAGAGTGCCCATGGAGAATACAGTGGAACTGCCCAACCATCTCAGACGCCGAGTTGTGATCGACCAAGTGAGCCCCGAGGTCGATGGGGGGCGATTTGCCGTCAAACGGGTGGAGGGTGACGATGTCGTTGTCGAGGCCGACATCCTTTGCGACGGCCACGACGAACTCGAATGTCGACTGCAGGTGCGGCACGGCGATACCGGGCAGTGGACGATCATTCCACTGGAGTGCCAAGGCAACGATCGCTGGCGGGCTTCGTTTAACGTAGACCAGATCGGACTCTGGCACTTTTCCGTCGCGGCACGCATTGACCCATTCAGCACGTGGCTCCGCGACCTCGCGCGGCGCGAAGAAGCGGGAGAGCCGCTCCATATCGAACTGATCGCTGGCTCACAGATCGTGGCTGCCGCCGCGCATGCAGCACCGCCGGCGGTGGCTCGCGAAATCGAAACGCTGGCGATGCAGATGCGGTCTGATGCGTGGGCCGACGTCGCACGGAGCGACCGCCTGCGAGAGTTGATGTCGCTTTATTCAGACCGACGGGATGAAACAAAGCTGGAGACGCCCCGCAGCGTGTGGGTGGATCGCCAACGGGCCCGATGGAGCGCGTGGTACGAGGTGTTTCCACGGTCGTGGGGTGAACCCGGCACGCACGGCACGCTTGCCACTCTGGCTGACCGACTCGACTCCGTGAGCGGGATGGGTTTTGATGTACTCTACCTTGCGCCGATCCACCCCATTGGGACCTCATTTCGAAAAGGACGTAACAACGCCGCGCAGGCCCAACCCGACGATGTTGGCAGTCCGTGGGCGATCGGCGGACGAAGTGGGGGCCACACGGCCATCCATCCGTCACTGGGGAACTTTCAGGATTTTGAGCGACTGCGGTGCCGGGCCGAGTCGCTCGGTCTTGAACTGGCCCTGGATCTGGCCGTGCAGTGTTCTCCGGATCACCCGTGGGTGAAGGAGCATCCGGAGTGGTTTCGACAACGCAGCGATGGCTCGATTCAATACGCTGAAAATCCTCCCAAGAAATATCAAGACATCGTGCCATTTGATTTCCAGTGCGATCACTGGCGACAACTCTGGAACGCGCTCGGTGACGTCGTGCGGTTTTGGGTGGAGAAGGGGGTGCGGATCTTCCGCGTCGACAATCCCCACACCAAACCATTTACATTCTGGGAGTGGCTCATCACCGATATCCATAGCACACACCCCGATGTGCTCTTTCTGGCAGAGGCTTTTACGCGGCCCAAAACGATGTATCGCCTCGCCAAACTCGGGTTCACTCAGTCGTACACGTACTTCACATGGCGGACTCAGAAACAGGAACTTGCCGACTATATCAACGAGGTGACAACGCCCCCGATCGCGGAATTCTTTCGCCCAAACTTTTGGCCCAACACGCCCGACATTCTTCACGCCACACTGCACACTGGTGGACGGTCGATGTTTCAGGTGCGGCTCGCGCTGGCATCCCTCTCGACTGGCAACTGGGGAATCTACGGGCCAGCGATGGAACTCCTAGAGGCAACGCCTCGAGAGCCGGGCAGCGAGGAATATCTCGACTCCGAGAAATATGAAGTGAAGCGATGGGATATGGCTGCTCCCGAGAGCCTCGCGCCATTCATCGCGCGCCTCAACCAGATCCGCCGCAGCGAACCTGCGTGCTACCTCGACCGGCCACCGGTCTTCCAGCACATCGACAACGAGCACCTCCTTGCATGGAGCAGGTACGATTCTGCTAGCGGTAACCGCGTGATTGTGGTGGTAAACCTCGAACCAAACACATCCCACAGCGGCACGCTCATGCTCGACTCCGCTCTGCTGGACTTCAATGGCACAGCTGTGGTTTGTGCCTACGATCTGCTGCGCGACGGTCCTCCGACTCACGCCCCAGCCGACCCTACCGTCGACAATGCCAATGCCATTCAACAAGCCTGGCAACTCGACTCCATCCCGATCCACTGCACGCCCGAGCGGCCGGTTCTGGTGTTTCGACTGGTGTAGAACATTCCTTCATTCGCGACTGGTCTCTGGCGATTGCAAACTCTTTCCTCGCGGCCGTTCATGCAACCCTTCCAACCGCTGCTCATCGATCCCAACCACATCGCTGCTGCGATTAGGCCGTGGCTGGTCGAGTCACGATGGTTTGCCCAGAAGGGCCACGCGATTGGGAACATTGCGGTTCACGACTTTGTCCAACTACCCTGTCAGACAACGCCCACTGCTTTTGCACTTGTAGACGTCTCTGGGGGGGCCGCACAGCAGGAAGCGATCCGCTACGCGGTGCCTATAACGGGCAAAGACTCAGCCGCAATGCCGCTAGCCGATGCTGCTGCGTCACAGGAATTCGCAGGCTGGCTGATACGTGCGATGCTCACCGAAGCCACTCTGACAGGCCGTGCGGGCAGGTTGATCGGCCATCACTTAGCCGCTCGGGCATCTGGAATCGACATCGATCCGGCGTTCACTTTACCACTATCGATCACATGCCTCGGTGGCGATGCATCCAACACCTCGCTCATCGTGCAATCAGGTGACTGGTCCGTGATCGTGAAGCTTATGCGACGCTGCCGCACTGGCATCCACCCCGAAGTGGAAGTGGGCACTTTTTTTGCCGAGCAGACTGCGTGGTCCAGCACACCGCGACTCATGGGTTGGTTGGAATATGTTTCCGATGGCAGCGTCAGCGACAGCACTGCGATCGCTACGGTACATGAGTTTGCGGCGGGGTGCACAAACGCGTGGGACCGACTGGCCGACCTGCTCACCCAGCATGCAGATCCGGCAACCGCTAGTTTTGCAGCCGATACCGACTCCCAGACTCATCGCCTCGTAGCGGCGCTCGGTCACACCACAGCCGCCATGCACCAAACGCTCGCGTCTCGTGGCGATCTGCCGGCCTTTGCACCGCAGGCTGTGACACCGGCACACCGGCGGACTGCTGCAGCGCACATGGTGGATCATGCTCTACACGTTTTCTCGCTCCTCGCGTCGCATCTGCCGGATCTCCCACCGCCGCTGGCCGCGAGGCTCGAAGCCGTGGCTGCCAAACGCGACCAACTCATCGCGCAGTTGGAGGCGTTGGCCACTCTGGCAATCTCACCAGCATCCCCTGTCCAGATTCGCGTGCACGGCGACTATCACCTCGGCCAGGTACTGGTCGCCGGTGAGAAGCACTCCGGAACGCCCCGTGTGCTGGTCATAGACTTCGAAGGTGAGCCTGGCCGCACGCTGGCAGAACGCCGTGCCACAACCAGCGCGTTCAAGGATGTGGCGGGCATGTGCCGGTCGTTCGATTATCTTCTGCGGCACATGCGCCGCAGACCGGGTGCTGTTGCAGTCCATCCTGACTCCAGCACACTTGATGCGATGGAAGCAACGTTTCTGACTGCCTACCGCGAGACCGCCTGCGGCCAGCCGTGGTGGCCTGCCGACCCACAGGAGGCTTGCACGCTCCTAGGTATCTACAAACTGGATAAAGCCCTCTACGAACTGGCCTACGAGTTACACAACCGACCCGACTGGATCGAGGTGCCGCTTGCGGCCATTGAGGCGTCTCAAAGAAATACTGCGTAACATGTGTCGCGAGATTTCTGATCGCAGCCTTCCTTCGGTCACTGCAGCATTCCTTCGGTTTCACGACTTTCTCGCAAGCCTTCAATCGGCCTCAAATGACGGCAAATATATTTTGCTGTAATCCGCTGGGCGACTTCAAGCATGCGTTCGCGAACATCCTCTGGCTCGAGCACTTCGACGTGCTCGGCCAAGCCGAGCAACTGCGGAATCATTTCGTCATCCCATGCGCGGTCGATGTCTAGAATCACGCTGCCGTCGAACTGCATCCGTACCTTCTGCCTCGGGTGAAATGGTTTCTCGCAGGCCCATCGGGCGCGCGAGGCATCGATCGCAATCCGGTAACGTCGAGCCGGTTCCTCCGAACGAAATATCGTCATGCTGTCGGCGAGCAGCGACTCAATCGTCTGCTTATGCCGCTGGAATGTCCGCGACGATGGCTTCGCACTCTGCACGCGGTCGAGCTTAAAGAATCGAATTGCTTCTTCGCTGGCAGGCTTCAAGCGTCGCTTCGGTGAGTCTGATCCGACGCGGTAGCCGGCAATATAAATGCTGCCGTCATAGAGGACGATTGCCTCGGGGTGGATGAGATAGGTCTTCGGCTTCTTATCGGCGAGGCTCGTATAGCGGATCGACAGTTCCAGCGTGTTGCGAATCGCCCGATTGATCGCATTGAGCGTGCGGGAACGATACTTTGCGGCAGGGGGCTTGGGATGCACGACGAGCCCCTCTTTGTGAGCGTCTACATACGCCAGCAGCTCGGGCGTGGCAATCTTTTCGAGTTTTGCGATGAGCTGGCTGATACCTCTCCAATAGAAAGTGCCGGCCAACGGCGCGAGAAAATCGCGGGCGACTGCCAGCGACAGTAATTCTGGCAGCGAAATGGCCGGAGCAGAAAGCTCCGCAGCACCGCGACCGGATGCGATCGCCCATGCATGACAAAGCGTGCCGCGGGGCGAACGCTTCTTCGACGCCTTCACGGCATAGCCAAACTTCCCAAGAAACTCGACGTCGCGCCGGATGTTTTTTTCCGACATTTCATCGATCACGCCTCGGCTTTGTAGGCGGTCCTTCAATTCCATCGTCGATAGCGGCTGCTTGGCGCTCAAGAGGATGTCGATCAGGTGAAACACCCGCAGCAGTTGCTCGTGTCGGCTCAAGGAATCCATGAAAGCCTTTCGATAGGAAATCCGTAGACAGCGGGCAGGCAAACGCCTGCCATCCGCTGTTTCTAGAAGCCCAAGACTACCCTCGCCCACCTTTCTCAGCACGCCCTCGCCTAGGCCGTTGCTGGGCGAGAGCAGACACGATCGCAAGAGGCCGAAAACCAGTCTGCCCAGTGGCTAGAGACCAAGGTTGTCCAAACGGTTGGGTAAGGTTTGCCTAGGCGTCACATTCCCACCCAACATCGTGAGGCATTCAATGGAAAAAAAGCCCTCCCCGAATCATTCTGAAAAGAGCCTGGGCTGGCACGGGCGGCCAACAGTGACTGCCCCCGTGGTACGGCTCGTGCCCGGGAGGTTTTTGGCTGAGCAAGGCGAACCTGCACCCTCACTCGCCAGAAAGCCGGTTTACCGACCGCTGGTTGTCGGATCGGCGATCCTTTACCGCCCGCATCATGGCTCGAAGCGCTCCAAGTGGCACGTCCACGTATCGCCCAACGGGCTGCTGTGGCCGGTGGCCCCGCAGTCGCGGCCCGGGCTCCAACGGGCTCTGAAGCGCCACCGTGCCATGGGCCTGCGATGCCGTCTGGGGTCTGCGCTACTCACGCCCGACGATGTGCTGCACGCTCAGGCGATGCCAAACGTTGGCGATGGCTCGCCGCTGCGGCGTCACAAAACGCTCCCTACAGAAATCTACGGCTGGTCGCTCCTCTACCAACTCCCTCATATGCGGAGCACTGGGGTGATCGATGCCCACGAACGCTTTGAGGATCTTCCGGCGTACTACGAATCGGCACTCGAACTGATCGATCGATCAACGTTTCTGGCCGCAAAGGGCATCTGCAGCCGACCGATTGCATTGATCACGCGGCCCGAAGACTTTCGCTTGCTGGCTGGCAGTCGCCCGTGCAATAGATTCTTTCCACATGCTCGGTTTCTTCGCCCGAGCGACTGAGACACATTGCTCGGCGTCTTCTGCCAGCAGAATGAGCTTGCGTCGCGTTAGGCAAGCTCATCTTGTATGGCAAGCCAACGTTCTTCGGCGGCGGCCAGCTTTTCGCCGACAGCCGTCATTGCATGATGCAACCGCAGGGCCTCAGCAGGATCGGTCGCGGCCAGAAGGTCTGAATTGTGCTGCCGCTTTTCAGCGTCCAGCTTGGCGATCGTGCGTTCGAGATTGGTAACCTCCTTGCGGATGTCGCGTTCGGTACGGGCCGAAGATGGTTGGACCGGGGTCCTGCCCGATGGCGGCGACGGCTTGCGGCTAGCGACGGGTTGGATCCGCTGGCCTTGGACGCCAGCATCGACGGCCTCCGCGTCATCAATCTCGCGAGTCACCGAAGCCAGATAGGCCGCATAGTCACCCAGATAGTTGAGCACTCTGCCGTCTTTTACTTCCACAACATTCGTGGCGACTGTCTTCATAAACGAGCGGTCGTGGCTCGTGAAAATCAACGTGCCCCGGTAGTCCAGAAGTGCCTCGGCCAACGTGTCGACTGTCTCAACGTCTAAATGGTTGCCCGGTTCATCGAGCACGAGCACATTGAACGGACCTAAGAGCAAGCCCGCCATGCAAAGCCTGGCACGCTCGCCCCCGGAGAGCACGGAAACTTTCTTATTCACAGCGCTGCCCCGAAAGAGCATCGCGCCTGCGAGATCGAGAATTTGCTGCGACTTGGTGCCGATCATTGCGGCTCGTTCCAGATAGTCGAGCACAGTCTGCTCGGCCGGCAGGCTTGTATAGACGTGCTGGGCATAGATGCCAATTTCGCACCCGTAGCCCCATTTCACTTCGCCGGTGAGAGGCTGGAGTGAATCAACCAGCGTGCGCAGAAACGTGGTCTTGCCTTGGCCATTGTCACCCACAATTGCGGCCCGCGATCCGTGCACGATCTCCACGTCAATTCCGGATGCCACGGCATTCTCGCCATAGCCAATCGAGAGGCTGCGGCACCGCACAGCCGGCCCCTTGCGAGGCGACACCATCGGGCAGCGAATGGCTGCCGTCGGGCTATCTACAGCGACTTCCTCAACCTCCAGCCGTTCGAGCTGCTTGCTCTTGGATTTTGCGCGAGATGCCGTCGAGGCGCGGGCTCTGTTGCGGGCAATAAAATCCTCGAGTTGCTTTCGCTTCGTCAGCACGGCGGCGTTCGTGCGCTCAACATGGAGCCGTTGCTCCTTTTGAAATTCCAAAAACGCATCGATCTTCCCTGGATAAACCGTGAGCTTGCCGCGAGAAAGATCGAGCGTCTGATCGCACGTGGCGGCGAGAAACGCCCTATCGTGCGACACGATTAGACAGGCTTCCTTGTATCCCCGTAGAAAATGCTCCAGCAGGATCTGGGTGCGCAGATCAAGAAAATTCGTCGGCTCATCCAGAAGCAACAAATTGGGCTCGTGAAGGAGGAGTGCCGCCAGCTTCACTCGGGTTTGCCAGCCTCCGGAAAGCGTGGTAACGGGGCCTTCGAGGTGGCGGGTTTTGAGTTCAAACTGCCCGGCCACCTCGCCGCACTTCCAGTCTGACTGGCCGCTGTCTCGCATCAGAAATGCAAGAGCCGTTTCGCCTGGCAAAAATGGGTCATGCTGCCGAAGATAGCCTAGATTCAGCCGCGGGTGCCGAATGACCTCACCGCTGTCGAGCTCCTCTTCGCCAAGAATTACGCGCAGAAGCGTGCTTTTTCCGGCGCCGTTACGGCCAACAAACCCGACCTTACCGTCGTCGGTAATCGTGGCCGACGCACTCTCGAGAAGCACCTGATCGCCGTAGCGTTTCGAGGCATTTTTAATGTCAAGCAGAACCGCCATCGTCTGATCATTTTTCCTAGGACATGTTGCAGCGGAGGGCACGGGGCTCGAACCCGCAACCCCTTACGGGGCACCACATTTCCAGTGTGGCCGCTAACCATTCGCCTACCCTCCAAACGCCGTCAAAACGCATTTTTCTGAGCCAAATATTCGATCTGGGTTACGACAGGGTTACATTTGGCTCTCAAAATCCGTCAATACTTTGGCGGATTATACTCGAAGATTGCGGCAGCACGAGCCATCGTATTTTCGGCCTTAGTCGTGGCAAATCGGGGAAGGGGACCCAAAGCTTTGGCGGTTCGGGTTCTGCAGACACTGCCTTTGGTCGAGTTCCGTATTGCCGGTCAGCTGCATCAGCGTTTCCCCATCCGATAACCATCGAGACTCGATTTCGATAGCTCAACTGTCAAACTGGGGCTGCTCGGCCAGTCGAAGCATGTCTTGCGTCAGTCGAATGCCTTTCTCGGCCCCCAGTCGTTCATCAGCAATACAAACGGATTCCTACTTCTTTTTTATGCACATTTAAAAGGCGTCGATGACATTCAAGAGAAGACTTCTGGGCGGCACTGGCTGACACAAGAACCATCCATCCGCGAGAGTACTACGGAGCGTCGCAGTCATTCCCACGCTAGCAGTATTGCTTGTCATTGCCGTCACACACACGAGGAAATAAATCACTCGTTCACGCCACGAGCAACAACTCCTTTCGGGCCGCAATGTTGCGTGCCCGAACAAAGCTCGTGACCACCTTTGGTGGAGCCCCCGCGGAAACGCTCGTGGTGAAATGCATTTGCTTGCCGTCGACGAGAATAACCACAGCCACTTCAGTTGGATCGGGGCCGCCCCAATGGTGGTAGTGATGGACAGCCACTGTGTATCGGGCGTATGGAGCGATTCCGCTGGCCCAAAAGATATTTTCGACTGCCTGCTGAGTCGTGGGCCGGATGTTTTGATCAACGTCCAGCCAGCCGCCGCATGATCCGCGGCGATTCATAAAGTTGATGATCGACACGCCTGCCTGTGGGGGTGTCGCCTCCACCATCACGTGCAAATCGATATCGTTAAAGTAGTTCCATGCAATCGAAACCTGCACATCGCCAGTGCCTGCTCCGGCAACGCTGAGGCGGCGGCCAATCTCCCCGCTCATTCTACCACCAGCAACGCCATTCCCTCCGACAAGGCGGATGCCACTCCCCAGATCGGCCCGATCTGCCTGCGATCCTCTCGGAGGCCCGGCGTGGCTTGCCATTCGTACAGCCGGCGGCACCTCCTTGAGAAGGTCTGTAACCTCGATGCCATCCAAAGGATCCACGTCGACCCAATTCGCCATCTCAATCGTCCCCACGTCGGTTGAACTGTCGGGCAGCACAGGAACTTCTTCCAGAATCTCGCCCGCTGCAGCAGCCTCTTCGGCTGCTGCGTCTCC
>Ga0209500_10002515_pt1 | contig 12932 bp, 32 predicted proteins | sample S_140212_EF_Meta_FD_187323 | JGI IMG/M metagenome (GOLD analysis project Ga0209500, IMG submission 187323) | Freshwater microbial communities from Lake Simoncouche, Canada to study carbon cycling - S_140212_EF_MetaG (SPAdes) (version 2) | ecosystem: Environmental > Aquatic > Freshwater > Lake ...
CCATTATTTTGCCTTACGGTTATTACATTCTTCAATTACTTCGTCAGGTACATGCTCATAAGTACCTAGTTTGGAACACTGATACTCTAGTACAACATAATCAGGATCGTCGGTACCTTCTCGTACAAACCAAATCATTCCGACAATTACTAGTAGTGTGATAATTATTGTTTTAAGTGTGTCCATGATGTTACCCCTTACGGGGTATTTAGTTACCAACTGCTATTGTAAAATACTTTTAGTCCTAGGAACACTTCTGCCTTAGCATTGTTTACAAACTCAAGGTCTTGTTCATAGTAATGATTGTCTGCAGGATTGCCAAAGAAAAAACCTTCTGTATCCGGAAGTTGACCAGTACGAATAGCACGTTCAAGATTATCCAAGTCATCCCATGTTAGTTCAAGTTCAATGCCGTTGAATATAGGCCAGCCAACACTTTGTCTTGGACGACCTTTACTAACCCAAAGTTGTTCCATCCAACCATGCAAGTTAGGATGCTTACGCCAATAAGCAAGTTCGTATGGCTTAGTAACGGTGTCACTTTCAAAATCATTTGTTGTTCCATCAAACTCTGCGTTTTCGTAGAATTCATTGTATTGCCCTCTTTTGTTGGCAACATAAGCATACATATCTAGTCCCATAATTACTCCTTATTGAAATTTCAAGTTAGATTCCGGATACCAAAAATTAAATAATTCTAGTGCCGATTTTGATAGAAAAAATTGATGTTGTGCTCCACTATTATAAAGCTTATATGACCAATCACTAGTCTGAATATGTCTACCTATCTTTACATACGCATCAATGTCATTGGTGCGACTAAATGACTTTTCAAAAAATGTAAACAATTCTTTAAAATTATTATCAATCTCATTTCCATAACCAACCAATGTTATTTTCTTATGAAACATAGTTGCTTTGGAATTACTACGTATATCATCTAAAATGTATCTCATTATTTCACCTGTTCAACTGTTACTTGTTTAACTTTCTCTACCCCACTGTCGGCTATTTTAGCAATACCACTAAAGCCCACGGTTGATACCACAATACCAAGAACAAAACCTATTAATAAATTTGTCATTTTAAATTTTCGGAAATTCTAATTTTTGCCAATCTTCAGCATACTCTGTTTTTAAAACAGTTGCCGCATCCGTATAGCCATGATTGACTAATGTTTGAATACACTTTTCTACAATCAAACTAGCAAAAGTATCAGGATCAAAATCATATGTATATGTAGAACGATTGCCTTCAGCGTCTACTTCAACATAACCTTTGGCTTCTTTAAAAAGTTTTTCAATATCTTTATTCATCACTCATCTCCTCAACTCCAAAATGTATTAATAAATCTTTACCTAACAAAGGACCATGTTCCCACACACTACGGGCATAACGGTCACACTCTCGTACAATCAGTTCTGCAAACTTTTCACTATCAAACCGATCTACCATGTAATTATCAAACGCATTAGTACCACGCATTTCACGGACGATACATTGCGACTTCAATTTCTGAATCAATTCTGTATTCATGCAATAACCTTTACACGATTAAGTTGGGTGCTGTTATCTCTATGTGCCTTAACAGTACCTTGAATATCAAGTACCTTGCCAATATCCAATGCTTCTTTATAAGCAAAGAACACTACTTGGTCATCACTAGTGATACCAGTAACATAATTAGTCATCCACTTTTGTGAATAAACTGATTTCAATACTTCAATAGAAGCCGTTACCTTATCATTAGCTTTACCAATATAACCACCTGTAGCAAAATTAACTCGTTGATCTGCCGATTGACGCACAACACCACGCTCATAGCATGAGGGCAAACTAGCAATAACTGCTACATCATAGTTACCAGTAATAACCTCTCTGTTAGCAATTAACATAGCTGTATTATCAAAATCACTTAGTTGTTTACCTTGCAGGATCTTGAATGTATATGCCTGATAGAATGCACGAACCTTTACACCTTGTTCACGATCCTCGTCGGTGATACCTGATAGGTCAGCTAACAATTGTTCAACAACCATACGATTAGATAACTTTGTTGTAGCAGGATCTGAATTGGATACTACACTCAACTTAATGTAACTTCCGTTGATACGTTGAGCCGCACATGCCGCACCCCATACATCATCGGCATTGTAGTTAACTGTAACTTTTTGTGTTCTAGTCTTAGCACGATATGGAGTAGCATCATCAGCATGACCCATACGTTGAATTTGACGACTAGTCATATTTGATACGTTAGCAAATCCGTGCATGTTCTTCTCCTTAAACTTCAGTTTCGTACTCGTAAAACTTAACAGATGGATCCAACTGTTTCAGTTGTTTAGCGGCAGTCATCAATTCTTTGTAACGACGGTTAACTTCTGCACGGGGCAATTCGCCATCACATGTTAAATTTTCCGGGCTAAGAGCAGAATCAATTTGATCTGCCAAACGTTGACGACCTTGGGCAGTAGCAATTTCGTACTGCTCACCTTTAAAGAATGAGTTCCAGTGATTCTTCTGGTCAATGTATTTTTGCAATGCTTTCATGTGTAACTCCGTTGTTTAACTGTTTAAGATTCTATTATATACCCAAAGCCATTTATTGTCAAATATAGAAGTCTGACGTAAAGCCCAATTTAGCGTAGACAACTTCACGGACTTCTGTATCCATTGCTTCACCGAACAATTCATAGTCGCTATCGGCCAAGTCACGCAAATTTTGGTAGACAACGGGCCAAGTGCTTTTCTGCATTCTGTGGAATTCAATGATATCAGCAATTTGCTTGTTACCCGCTTCGCTAAACATTCCGTATGTCATTTTGTGTCCTTTATCTAACTGTCTAAGATTCTATTATAAGCCCAAATCCATTTATTGTCAAATTTAAGCGGCCAATCTTTGTTGTGTTTTAGCAACATTATCTTGGACCAATTGCTCAAATCCTGCTTTGGAAACTGGGTAACCCTGTTCTTTGAGCATCTTTTTGATATGAGGTTGAATAAAACCCTTAGAACCAACGATTTCAAGTGGTGCTTCACCCTTTTCTAAGCGACCAAAGTATTCCTCAACTGTAAAGTTCTTTGTAAGGAATGTAAGGAAACTTGCTTTAGTTCCACGAACATATTTGAAACGTGCTACAAATTTAGTAGTACCGTCAACTGGATTTGTATAGTCAACGTACTCAGTACCGTAGAAGTTGCCCTTGATGAATTTAGTCATTTCGTTTCCTTTATCTAACTGTCTAAGATTCTATTGTATCACTAAGTCCATTTATTGTCAAATTTTGGGTAAAAAAAGCCCCGTTTCCGGGGTAAATTTTTGAATACTAACGTACTACCGTTTTATCGGAAGCATTACCCCCTCCAAATTTGCTATCCCAGTCTTTGTCCATTACAATATTATAGCCTTTTACATTGGCTAGCCAACTAATTAGGTCTCGTTCCATTTCTCCTACCTTTGCTACATTGTTCGGAATTTTAATTGTGTTGTTGGGTAATAGAATTCTGGATTTAGCATGATGACCTATGACGTTATTGAAATCTATATCTTTATGCCAAAAAGGATCTAAGTATTCCATACCAAATCTAGATGATATACTTAGTGGTGCAAATTTATAACCACATTGTGCCAATACTGGTCTAAGTAATCCAGTAAGTTGTACATCTTCATTCCAATTATGAATCCAAGGTTTAGCTTTCTTCATGGAATCATTTTTTAACATTAATGGTTCAGGACTAGTATGAGTAATACCATGAACATTACATGCTTCTAAAAATCTTTTACTTCTTAATGAGAATCCACCGTTTTGTACTACCAACGTATTGGGTTTATCAAGCCAATGGAATTGTAAAAATAAATGTTCAATACTAGAAACATCATCGCTAAATTGAAATCCGCAATGTGTAGGTGGACCAATGTAATCATATTCATAAAATTCTTCAGTGAATTTATCACCGTTAAGTACCCAACCATCATCTTGTACTACTAAACAATAATCTGTTTTTATAAAGGCATATAGTGAATGCATCATAAAAACAGTATATTGTTTGTAATTTAGAAAGTAGATATGCTTCCATTCAATTTCAGATGGGAGATTTTTTGGTTTTTCTATTGATAGAAGTAGCCCTTTACTACCGGGCAATTCTTGCATACTTTTTAATATAGAAGGCACGGCAGCAGAACCATCATTGTGGCCAAACACAGACACAATGGTTAATTGGTCATGTATCATTACTTTTTACTAGAAGCTTGATTAACAAAACCGTACATTTTTTCAGCAGTTTCAAGGATCTTGTCTAGACCCGGAAACTCTGGCATATTAACCGTGCTAACAAGTTGACCTGTTTTCTCATCACGTTTAGCACTTAGTTCCCAACCCTGGAACTTCATTTGATATTCTTGTTGTACAACATCTTTAGCTAGTGCTAAGATATCTGAACGAATTTCGTAGCCATTTTTATTGAATTTAACTTCGGGTAGTTTTGGTGAATAGTCTGTCATATTTTTCCTTACTGTATAACTGTTCAGATAGTATATAGCATTTTTTTAGACTGTTCAAATCTTTTGGTAAAATGTCATTTCATTTTACTTGCTTTGTAATCTTTGATAGACTGAATTGCCTCTAAGAGGCTTTTGAAAAGTTGTTTAAGTGTGTTCATATAAATCTCCAATTTGATTGTTTGCGATGGAACTCGTAGGTCAATCGCTCAATGTCGCCTACATCTTGTGGATTACGGCCGACGATATATTTTTCTAACTCAGTGCCATAGGTATCTGTAGAGAAACCTAGGAACACTACTAGCATTCCTAGAAATTTCTTCATATTACTTAACCTTTGTAGATTTAGCAGATTTGACAGTATTGAAAGCAGGAACCATTACTTTGAATTGGTCACCCATTTCTGTGTAGAAATCTTTGCTTGTAAAAATCATACCCAAAGCCATCATTGATTGCATTCCTGCATCAGCGGCTTGCTTTGTATATTTTGATTGTGCATCAATGAATGTATTCATTGCTGTTTTGATGCCTTCGTGTTGAACTGTTTGCTCTACGAATTTCTTTTTAAAGTCTGAAACGCCGTCAATAAAGGCGTAAGTTGCTGTGTTAAACATTTTATATCTCCTATGTGTGTGTTTAAAAGTGGGTTTTTATGAAGAACCCTTAACTTCATATATATTTATGCCTGTTGATAGATTTCTCTATATTTTGACATAGCCAATTCTCTGGATAGAAACAATCTTAATTTGACATAATCACTTAATTCCTCATCGTCATGTAAAGATGTTTCAATCTTTAGTATGATACGACGGGAATTAACTAATATATCCTCATCACTAACTAGAACCTGATTTGGATCAAGTCCCCAGGTTCTAATTACTATGAGTCTGTATGGATTACTTCTTAGAAGCTTCGGCTTTTTTATCGTCGGCTTTTGCTGGACTAGCAGGCTTTGCATCACTTTTTGTGTCTGCCTTGGGAGCATCCTTTTTCTTAGCCAATTTCATTTCTTCTTTTGGCGCTTCAGCTTTAGCAGGTGCAGCCGGTGTTGTAGCAGCCGGAGCAGGTGCTGCTGGCTTAGTGGCAGGAGTTGCAGTCTGGGCAAATGCTGTTAATGACAATGCTGATAGGATTACGATTGCTAATGTTTTCATTTTAAGTTTCCTTTAAGTTAATGAAGTAGATTTTGTAGTCTACATATATATAACGCGGTAGCCAACTGTTACGTTGACATAAATACATTATGTTATATATATCTTATCAGGGAATCTTTGACGGAAAAGACTATGAATATGCCAACACTCCTGACCAAATAGGTAAATCTTTTAATAATGGTTACTCCTGTATGGTTGATGTTTGGCGTATAAATAACACACTTTGTGTTGGCCCAGAAGCTGCCCCAATTCCGGTAACTGAGAAATATCTACAAGGTAATCGTTTTTGGATTAAATGCGGGAATCAGGAAACATATGATTGGTTTACTACTCAACCAATTAAACAATATCCTAACTATTTTTATCAACCCAACAGTATGGTCAATGCATTAACTAGTAGCAATAAGTTATGGACACCGGGCACTGTCCCAGTTAATGATACTAGTATTATTGCTTTACCTGAGATTAAGGATCGCGGATTACTTAGTACAGTACATTTAAGATGCTACGGAATATGTAGCACTTATTTGAATTTCATTAAACGTATGCGTAATGAGGGTGTGTGGTATTAACCACCCCTACCTGTTCTACGTACAACACTTGAGCCACCGAAACCTTTACTAGGCTTTGGAGCTTTCTGTTCAGACTTTTTACCTGTTAACATTGGTGTATTTTTCTTTTTAGCTTCGTTAGCTAAATTAATGAATGGATTGGGATTTTTCTTTTCTGTCATTTTTTTACCTTTATGCTATCTAAATATTCATTTACATTTCCATACAGACTAATCATCATAGCAATTTTACTATCATAAAATCGTATGTAGGGAAAACTTTTCTTTCCGTCTTTATTTACCCCCATAAAATAGGGGCATTTGATTTTTTTATTAAGTTCTAGTATGTAAGCATGATATTGAGTTTCAGGTTGTATTTTAAGTTCATACTGATAGAATTCTATTTCTGCCGTTCTGAATGCTAGATCACCTACATCAGTTAAACGTAGTCCGTCTTGGCGTCCAGTCATCCACCACTTGAATAGTAGCTTATCTACTGGAATGTTTTTTTCTTGTATTAATGAATCAGGAAGTTGAGCCAATACAACTTCTGTTATAGTTTCTTTAAGTGTTTTACGCTTATTCATCTGGGTAGACAACTCTACCGGAATTCATAAACACCACTGTGAATTTGTCTGTTTTAAATTGTAAATTCAGTTTACGACATAAATTACGTGCATGTCCTGGATTACTGAAGCTAGTTTTTTTATACTTAGGTGTTGCTTCGTTGTCTAAGTAATGTTGGCTTTTTAAATTGATAGGTTGACCGTCATAAAACACAGCCCATATTCCTGCAGCCTCAACAATTTGGTCACATTTGTATGTTACTTTATCTACTAATTCAAGTAATACTTTAGGTTGTGTTCTACTCATTAAAATCTACCACCATTCATCTCTACTTGAAATACTGGTTCTACTTTAGTTGTATTGTGTAATAGTTCGTAGTTATCCGCAAGTAGTTTAGTTAACTCATCACGCAATCCACGGGCTTCACTTATGGGAATAACCACATCTCGTCCCTGTTTGCCTTCAATCAGGGTTATTTTGTCCACGAATCGCTTAATATGTATCATTAGTTATTTATCATGCTTTTTGCTTCATCTTCTGTTTTAAACGGACCTTGATATGGATACCGTTGAATAAAGATGTATTTAGGGCAAAATATTGTTGTTTTTTCACTTCCCTGTTGTATTACAAACCATCCTGCGGCATGATAACACTTGCTTTTAGTATCTGTTGTAAACAAATGCAATTTACGTTTGATATCTAACATACTATTAAACACTTTGCCTGTTGTAGGATATACCTTAAAGGGCAAGTCATGTTTAGTTTTATCTGCTTTTTGTACAGTTTCAAACTCAATATTTGTCTTACGTTTGATAGCTGTGGTGTTTTTGTAATAGCTTTTATTGCCATTCAGTTTAACTTCAAAGCCTGAACCATCAGCTAATACATTGCCGACTTTTTCTTTGCCATCTGTAACTATCCAAAATTGATTCTTAACTACGGGTTTTGCAATTAATGTTTTAGTCATTTTTTATTCCTATGTGTGAGTATAACATTATTAAATGTACATGTCAACCTTTGTACCCAAACTATATAGATATTGGTACTCTTGGTATTCTCTTGTAAGTTTTAACGATTCATATCGTTTTACTTCTTGTATGCTTTCTAAAAATACTCTATGTTGATCCAAACGTTTTTCTGATTGGATACTTAATATTTTATCTTTTTCCCTATTGTCATCCCTTTTAATATCATTTTTCTTTGTTGTTTCAATAATATCTTTTAACATATTATACCGTAAGGTATAATTAAGTAAGGGAGTGGGTGCGGATACGTTGCTCATGTTAAGTGAATAGTCTTATGTCTTTGTGTTTAACGATTAAAACGTTATATACTACATCCTTGTATTTGATGGGTAAATCTAAATGTACACTAATCCTAGGACCTTCAATCTCATTGATTAGTGTATCATTGCCCACTGTACCGACAAAGGGAATTTTATTCCATTTACCAATAACACGGTCACCAATACTGTATTTACCCGAGTATCGATTTGCTTTAAAATATTCTGCTAAACTTGCCATTATAACATAAACTGTTTAAGTACATCACGGGCAATAGACAAGTCCTCTACTACTGGTTCATCTAGCATTTTACGATATTCTATAATAATTTCCATAGCATATGCCTGATCCTCATCATCTAATGAATTCCACCACTCATGTAATTCATCTGGTGTTTTGTTTAAAATATATTGTAAATTTTTGTAATCTCTTGTCATTATTCAACTCCAAAATGTTCTTTAATCAAATCCGAAGCAAGGAATGGTTCCGCAGTATCAGCAACTTTAGCACATTCCAATACAATCAACTCGGCAAGTTTTTCTGAATTATCAATATCCATCCATTTACCGCTTACGTCGGTTCCCACTTGTTTAATTAATTCTCTAATTCGTTCACTCATACTAAACTTCCTTTATAAGGTGCATTTAACCATTTTGCATAGGTATCAGCTTGTTCCGAAATTTTTGTAAGTTCAAATTTACCACAAAATTTCATAAAGTGAATTCCCACTTGAGGTGTGGTTGTTGTACGAACACCTTCACGAATGTTTGTATCTACTGATAGTTTAACATCATCAGGTTGACATGTCAAATCAATTAGCACACGATTTCTCTCATAATCGTCACGCACCCGATGTTCTACCTGATTATGGTCCAACCAGCGTTGCAGTTGCATATTGTTCCACGAGTAGCCTTGCTTTTCTCTATCAGCATAAGCTTCAATCAATCCAACCTTGTTCTTGCTACCTTTAGTACGCACACCTGGATATGCACTGAATACATTGTCTGTAGAATCTCCCCTCATACATTTTTCAAATAAAATAAATTGTGGGTCACCTAACAGTTTAGGTTCACCTGTTTTCTTATCTTTGACAATACGACCCTTATCATCAAAATAACCCTCAAGTGTAATTAATTGATTAGTGATACCATTGTAAATTTTTGTCCCTTCGGAAATTAATTGTATAAAATCTGTGTCGCTGGAAATTATAAAATTTTCATCTTCTGGATGCAGTGCCACCCAACGTGCAATTAAATCATCAGCCTCTGCATTAGGATCACGAAGGACACTTACGTTAGTCCGCTCACGCAAAAATGTTGTGAACTTTTCATACGTTTCCCAAAATAATTCGTTTTCTTCTTTCTCTGCTTGAGTTTGTGATTGTGTATCTACAATTCTATTCTTTTTATACGGCTCATAGTAGGCCTTCCTCCACGATTTTCCCTCCAGGCAGAAGACCACGTGATCAATTCCAAATTTTCTAACAATTTGATTGCATGATGCAAGTGTAAGATGTAAGGCCATTCCCACCTTCTCCCACGGATCACTGTTGCGTGAAGCAACATGACGTGCCCTGAAGAAAAGGTTAGCTGTATCCATAAGTGCGTATTTTTGTGTCATATGTCTATTATATACTACTATTTATTTTATGTCAATCTTACACAGGTTCTGTGTACTTGCTAAGATTAGCACGTACATCATTTATAAAATCTTTATCATCCACTAAACGTTGTAAATGTTCATCTTTAATCCTTCTGATGTGCAAGTTTTCATTTCGCACTACACCTTCCATAGTTGCCTTAATATGGGCACAGTCAATTTTATCATTAAACTTTGGGTCAATCCACTCAGTGGCTTGTTGATAATTTGTTTTCTTACGTATCAAAAAATCATAGTACTCACGTTTGTAAACTTTTTCCCAACGCCGAATGTCACTTTCATATCCCCTTTCGCAAATATACGCATCATTAATAGCATTATCAAAACCACCTTGATTGTATTGACTGCGCCCAAATCTACGTGCGAATGATCGGGTTTTACCTGACTTGCGTTTATCGTGAATATTAGCGATGTACGCAAGGTCAGCCGGCAATCTTATTGTAATACTCATACAAACAAATCCTTTTCTTCTTGACGCAAAATATCCCAACTACTTACACCGTCAGTGTATGATGTATACCATGTAGGGTCAATACCTAGATAAGTGTAACCTGCTTTTTGTGTCATTTGAATCAACAGAATCATTGAGAAATCTTTGGGAATTTCATCATTAGATTTTAATCGTTTCATCCGACGTGACCAAACATCACGTGAAAAATACATCCATTCACCAAAATCATTCTTTACTGCACATGTTGCATTTAGGTACAACTTAAATTTTTCAAATTCAGCAACTTTTTTGGAGTCATTACTGTCATACCAATGGTATTCTTTGTTTTGTTTGTGCAACCATTGCACCGGCAAGACTTGCATATCGTACATAGGTTCATGACGAAAGTAATCATTAAAGAACCCAGTAATATCATCAATATCATCATCAGTTAATGATGTATTCCGTAAGTAACGAACAGCAGTAAATGCTCCTGCTTTGTTTGCTTCACCTTCATTCGATGAGTCTACCGGTGTCAATCCGTTTTTCTTCAATTTGAGATAACGTTTTGCCGCACGTTCATATTCAGGTAGTGTCTCTGTATTTGGACTATCTGTTAATTTACCGTGCACCTCGTTTTTAAATTTATCAACATCAGATACTTTTAACTTACGGTCGTTTTCAATAATAAAACGCAAACGTAACGGGCTATAATCAACTACCCCGTCTACTACGTCAAGGTCAATTACTTGGATCCAAACTTCATGGTCTTCCCATTCTTCAGATTTAACACCCGGTTCTAATCCTTTGCGAATCCTATCACGCAATGCAATAAACCGTTGTTGCCCTTCATCCACTGCATACATATCTCTAACCGGATCATAACCAGCTAATGGCATTGCAAAAAAGCGTGAATCAAAATTAACCATAATATCAATATCATGGTCTTCTTTTTCAGGACGTTGTATAGTGATGGGGAACATTATTTGCTTCATCTTTACTAACACAGGTCGTGGACGATTTGCAAACCCTAGTTTCCTAGTCTTGCCCAATTTAGCAAGCTCCTTATCCTTCTTTTTAATCTTTTTAAGAATCTCTTCACCGCGGCGCTCAATCATATCCATGTTGCGGCCCGCAAGATCAACAAACCTTTCAGAGTCCGGTAGAGGAGCACAAGTGTCTACAGGTTTCTTTGATTTGGCTACCGGTTTAGTGTTGGGTTTCCAGTTAGCAAATTTAAATTGTGATTTAGTTACCATTATTATTCCCCGATATTATATTTGATAAATTCTTGGCGCATGATAGAGCGATCACCATTATGCATTTTTTCAATTAAACGCAAAGATTCTGCATAGTGTTCCGCTTCTTTTTTAGAATTGAATTTGCGGTTAACCTTAAAGGTACGTTTAAAATCGGTACCAATTAATTTGTGTTCTACGTCCCCGGTGGGCAGGCGTTTGAAGCCTTTTAGTGAATGTGTGTCAATGTCTGATCGGCAACGAATATCATACTCACCGGTATTAGCATCGTGCCAAGACAAAACTTCCCATACTTTTTTCATACTATTTCCATTTCATTAAAAAGACACCTTATTGTGTCAAAAGTATTGTTGAACACCTATTGCTCAACAATGAATATAGTATATCACTGAATGGATTTATTGTCAAATTTTGTGTTGTTGTATTTTTACAACACGTATTAATAGACAAAAAGTCCCGTATCTGCTAACTTTGTTCTACGGTCCTCTGTTTTTTGGCCAAGGTGATGTTTTTCACGCAATGTAACAACTCTATGACACATGGCACAAAGAACCTCAATATTTGAAGGATCACGATTTCCATTGTTACCGTCAATATGATTAATTTCTAATGTTGCGGGCTCTATGATAGTTGAACATACACAAGGAAATCCGTAATGATGATTATGATTAGCACAACCCTGTTGCATTTTCCAGTTATCTACTTCAAGTTTTTTATGTGTACGATGTGCAGAACACACCTGCTTATTCTTGTTTGTGGTTTTAGAATGTTGGCCAACTGTATTACTACAATTTGGCATTGAACATTTCATGTGTTTAAGAGTTACCATTTAACTTACCTCTGTTCTACCGTTACCTAAATCTTTTGTACGAATAACTCTTGCATCCCTATTCTCAGGATCGGCAACCTGTTGCTCATACATCTCTAAAGCTACATTGCGACATACTGTCTGAAACCACCGATCAACTATGATTACATCAGTATCATCTTCACGTTGCCTATAACCTGCTTTGATAAGGTTCAATACGAACTTGTCATTAAAATCTAAATCAAATGAACCATCATTAATGTTCTCAGGATTGATTTCTACCTTAGTGATAGCAATATATGGTTCACTAGCTGCCGTAGCTTTTTCTTTTTCTGTAAGCTCCGGTGTCGGAGGCTTTTGTTGTTTAGGCTTAGGTTCTTTTTTAACTTCAGGCTTAACCTCTTGTTTTTTGAATAAGTTTTTTATTTTGTCAAACATTTATATCTTTCATGTAATTTAAAGCTAGCAAGATTCTTTGCCTTTGATTCACACATCATATCAAAATTATCAATGAATGTCAATGCCCAATCGTTAACAGCATCGTTCCAATAGTAATCACTATGTGCCCGAAGTTTCTGTTTATTGTGCCCTGCTTCTATCAACGCACCATGAGCGGGTAACTGTGATCCGGGATGTCCGACAAGTACATCTTCACGGCTGACGGAGTAATGTAGAGTAGGCCTAACACCGCGCCAACTATCAATAACCATCTTAACCCGGTCAT
>Ga0209500_10002518_pt1 | contig 12910 bp, 12 predicted proteins | sample S_140212_EF_Meta_FD_187323 | JGI IMG/M metagenome (GOLD analysis project Ga0209500, IMG submission 187323) | Freshwater microbial communities from Lake Simoncouche, Canada to study carbon cycling - S_140212_EF_MetaG (SPAdes) (version 2) | ecosystem: Environmental > Aquatic > Freshwater > Lake ...
CGCAGGTAACACCATTGTGATCAACGGTACAAGTGTAGCAGTTCCTGCTTCTACAAACAATACCATACAAGGTCTTAGCGCAGCTATCAATACTGCTGCAATCACCGGTGTGTATTCAGCTGTGCTCAGCAACAAACTTTGCTTGTTTGCCGACAGCACAGCCACAGCAGACGGATCAACCGCTGATGATGGTATCATCTTGATCAGTTCCACAGGATCAACTTCGGGGTTGTTGACCACGTTGGGTATCACAGCAGATACCACATACTATGCTCCGGGTCTGCAACAAAGCCCTAACTACACATATCCACGTTGGTTGGCTACAGATATCACACCACGTCCTACAGGCAGTGTGTGGAACAAGATTACTACACAAAATCTAGGCACATTAATGGTAGTGCAAAAATACAGCACAGCATTAGGCAGCTGGGTACAACAAGCTGCTCCAGTCTACGAAAATGACTGGAGTGCTAATGCTGCATTGGATGCAACCGGAGGCGGCAAAAATATTGTTGCTGGCAATACCTATACACAATACAATGTGAATCCTGCTGCTAGTACAGTTGGTGCATACCCATACAACAGCACCTACACATTGCAAGTGTTTGAACGAGCCAGTCAAGGTACCACAATTGTGACTGGTAGCGTGGCTGTTCCTGTGTTTGTGAACGGTAATCAATTTACTGTTACCACAAGCATTCCAAACTCTACCAATTTGACTTCTACAGTGACAGTGACCATCAATGGTACTGATGCAGCAGCATTCAATACTGCTGTGAGTTCTGCAGGATTTTCAAATGTTGTAGCTTCCGTTAGTTCAACTGGTGCAATTGTGCTGACGCAAACTCAAGGTGGTGTTATCCTGTTGCAAAACGTCACAGGAACTCCATTGACTGCTGCTGGATTTACAACCAGCACCACAGGTTGCCGCAACATTGTTGACAACAATCAGGATGCTTACTTGCAACTCAGCAACTGGATCGCACTGGATTACACAGCCAGTGCCACAGCACCTGATCAAGATCCTGCCGACGGAACCTACTGGTATTACAGCAGCCCAAGCCAAGTTGATATCATGATCAACACCGGCACTGCATGGGTTGGATACCAGAATGACACCAACGACACACGTGGTTACAATCTAAGCAATACCAATCCAACTGGCCCTATTATTTCGGCCACCGCACCTACTACACAAACAGATGGTACAGTGTTGGTATACGGTGACTTGTGGGTTGACACCAGCAATCTTGAACTGTATCCGTTGTTGAATCGTTGGCAAGCAGTCAATGGGGTAAATCAATGGGTTCAAATTGACAACACTGATCAACAGACCTCAAATGGTATCTACTTTGGTGATGCCCGTTGGAGCACAACCGGAGTGGTAAATCCTATCTCTGACAATTTGCCTTCAATCACCAGCTTGTTGACCAGCAACTATCTGGATGTGGATGCACCTGATCCTACATTGTTCCCCGCAGGTATGCTGCTGTGGAACACACGCCGATCAGGTTACAATGTCAAGAGTTTCCAAGTTGACTACTTTAATGCCAGCAGCTTCAGCTATGCGACATGGTCTAGTTCTACAGCCTATGCAGTAGGCGATCAAGTGTTGTACAATGCAGTATTGTATGTGGCTATCCAGGCAGGTACTAACCAAAATCCAGCTACACAGACTTCGTACTGGGACTTGTTAGAAACCAACTCATGGGTAACTGCAAGTGGTAACAGAGCCGACGGTTCACCATACATGGGACGTTTTGCCCAACGTGCATTGATCGTAGCTGCATTGAAATCTGGTATCGACACCAGCGTTACAGCACGTGAAGAACAAGCACAATTCAACCTGATGGCATGCACTGCATACCCAGAATTGATTCCTAACATGGTAGCACTCAGCAACGAGCGTAACAATACTGCATTTGTAGTAGGTGATACTCCAATGCGACTAGGACCAAATGGCACAGACATTGCAGCCTGGGCCACCAACAACAGTGGTAATGGAATTTTTGCAGAAGATGGATTAACAACCAGTACTCCGTATGCTGCGGTGTTCTACCCAAGTTGCCAAACAACTGATCTTGGTGGTAGCACAGTAGTTACTGCGCCTAGCCACATGATGGTACGTACTATTATCCGCAGTGACTCAGTTAGCTATCCATGGTTGGCACCTGCCGGAACACGCCGTGGTGTGGTTGACAATGCTGCTAGAATTGGTTATATCAATTCTGTCACAGGCGAGTTTGTTACAATTGGTAATAATCAAGGTTTACGTGACATTGAGTATCTGAACAAGATCAACCCAATCACATTCATACCAGGTGTGGGTATTACCAACTTTGGTAACAAGACCATTTACGGTGTCACCAGTGCGTTGGATCGTATCAACGTGGCACGACTGGTTGCGTTCATGCGTGGACGATTGGAAGAAATTGGCAAACAGTTCTTGTTTGAACCCAATGATCAGATCACTAGAAATGAAATTACCAATGCGGTAAATGGATTGTGTATTGATCTTGTGGCCAAGCGTGGTATCTATGACTTCTTGGTAATCTGTGATGATTCAAACAACACACCTGCCAGAATTGATGCCAACGAGCTGTGGGTAGATATTGCGATCGAACCTGTGAAGGCCGTGGAATTTGTTTATATTCCATTGCGTCTCAAGGCAACCGGTACTATTTCTAACTCACAGACTGCACGACAAACCTCTATCGGATGATACCGCTAGACTAGAAAATGGGGTGGAAACACCCCATTTCTTTTGGCCTCAACAGAGGTAAATAACTGCATAGGAGATTACAAATATGGCCGTTTCATCATTAACAAGAATGACAGTGCCCTTGGCAAGCGATCAAAGCGCGAGCAACCAAGGCTTGCTCATGCCCAAACTCAGCTATCGCTTCCGAGTGATATTTGAAAACTTCGGAGTAAGCACACCCCGAACAGAACTTACTAAACAAGTAGTGGACTTCAAGCGTCCTACCTTGAGTTTTGATCCCATCGTGATTCCAATCTACAACAGTGATTTAAAACTGGCTGGCAAATACAAATGGACCGATGTCACATGTAATCTACGTGACGATGCGTCGGGTGCAGTGAGCCGCTTGGTTGGTGAACAACTACAAAAGCAAATGGACTTCTTGGAAATGGCGTCGGCCGCAAGTGGTATCGATTACAAGTTTACCACTCGTTACGAAGTTCTCGACGGTGGCAACGGTGCTGCTACACCTGTTGTGCTAGAAACATGGGAACTGTATGGTTGCTATCTTTCAAATGCGGATTACGGAACCACTGCCTATGCTGACAGCAAGCCCATGCAGATTGCTATAACCATTGTTTACGACAATGCCAACCAAGTGCCTAACGGAACTGGTATAGGTAGCACTATCGCTAGAACTGTCAACGACGTAGTTACAGGATAATACTGTATGGCCTGGGGAGAAGATTTCCTCAAAGGCTTTTTTGGTGGGCAAGGTCTTAAAGATTATGCCCACGCTTCAAAGACCTTTCGCACTAACGGGTACGAGTATGCACCACGGAACAAATTCCTGTTCCATTGCTACTTCAATATCAACACTGCAATGATCCCGAGTCTGGCTGCTGTGTACAACAGCACAGAAAAAGCCACCATTGGGCTCATGGTCAAGACAATTCAACTGCCCAAGTTCAAGCTAGAAACTGAAGTACTGAATCAATACAATCGCAAACGAGTTATTCAAAAGAAGATTAACTATCAGCCTGTAACAACCACGTTTCACGATGATGGTGGTGATTTAATACGAAACATGTGGTATAACTATTACAGTTATTATTACAAGGATCCTAATCAAGCATATGGACCACCAGCACAGAATGGATCAATTGGCCCCATTCAAACATTGCCTGGATTCAGTTACAACTCTAGAGATATCTATGCCAACGATCGAGTGGTCAACGACTGGGGATTTGTTGGTGAAAGTTATGATCAAGGCAATGCCGGTAGCAATGGCGTAGGCTCGGGTGGAGATCAAAGTTCAGGTAAGCCTCCGTTCTTTAGAGATATAACTATTTACGGTATGAATCAACACAAATGGGCCAGCTATACCTTGATCAATCCGTTGATCAGCAGTTGGGATCACGACACCTACAACTACAGTGAAGGTAGTGGTACCATGCAAAACTCTATGACCATTGAATACGAAACTGTAAAATATTATACAGGTGCCATTGGTGGAGTCAGACCAGATACTAATGTGGTTGGATTTGCCGATCCTGCATACTATGATAATGTTCGTAGTAGCTTGGCTAGACCAGGTAGTACACAAACTGTGTTAGGTCAAGGCGGATTACTGGATGCCGGCATTGGTATCATAGAAGATTTGCAAAGTGGCGGTGTCGCAGGTATCATTGGCGCTGTGCAAAAAGCAGGAACAACCTACAACACTTTCAAAGATGCTCCCATACGATCGATTGTAAACGAAGAAGCCAATGCTGCACTCAACAGCGTATTAAGGACCAGTATCCCGGCCGCAGTCAGACAGGCTCAAAACAGCTCAGGCGGATTTATTTTCCCAAGGCCACCGACAGTGCCAATACCGTCAATTGGTACATTTATACCACCAACGAGATAATCATGGGCGGAACCGTCAACTCACTCAACACCAACGTAGATCTCACAGTTAGAATCTACGATCAATTCTATGCTTACGAAACTTATGTAAGTGCAGAAGAATATGACATAGTATTCAGTTACATGAAGTCTGTGTTTACCACGGATCTTGCAGCAGGAAACTTTACTGTGTCTTTGTTTAGAATAGCTGATCAAACACGTACACCGGTACTGACTGTGTTGGCAAACATACAAGGTCAAGATTCAATTCAACTCACACAAACACTATGTTATTATCTCAACAACTTGAGAAGTGGCAGCACTTTGTTAGGGATTGGTGCCAGTGTAACTCCTAACTATTACACTGCAAGGAATGTGTTAGCATGAGTCGATGGGCCAATGGTTTGTATACAATAACCAACCCAGAAAAGTATGTGGGCAAAAATCAACCTAGATACAGATCAGGTTGGGAACATTCATTCATGCGATTTTGTGACAACAATAAAGCTGTGTTGCAATGGGCTAGCGAAAGTATAGCCATACCTTACAAGAATCCCATAACTGGTAAGAACTCCATGTACGTTCCTGATTTCTTTATCACATACCAAACACGTGGTAATCAGCAACGTGCCGAGATGATCGAAATCAAACCCAAGAATCAAAGTGTAATCGAAAGCAAGATGAATTCAAGAGATCGTGCTGTGGTTGCTATCAACTATGCTAAATGGGCAGCAGCACAGGCCTGGTGCAAACGAGCAGGCATACACTTTAGAGTCATAACCGAACAAGACATGTTTGCCAACGGCAAAGGCTGAAGAGTTTACCGGAGTTACAGATCCGGTAAATATAGTATGAAAAAATTAGAAGAATTGTTCGACTTGCCGAGATCTGACGAATTAGAATCCGAAGAACACTCACTGAATATAGATGAAACAAAAATAGCATTAGCAGAAATTGACAACGCAATTGATAAAATAGATTCTGCGTTACCAATGGTTAGAGATTTACAAGCATCTGACGTAGAGATGGATGACTTGGCAAAAAAAGCAACTGAATCGTTTGACGAGTTAATGTCACTAGGAATGAATGTAGATTCACGATTTGCTGCTGAAATCTTTAGTGTAGCAGGTGCTATGCTAGGACATGCACTCACAGCCAAACAAGCCAAACTCAACAAGAAGTTAAAAATGATTGATCTACAGTTAAAAAAAGCCAATCTAGATATGAAACAACCCGATGGTGGTGCAGCAGCACAGCCGGGCCAGGGTCATGTGTTAGATCGTAATGAATTACTGGATAGATTGTTAGGCGATAGAAAGACAAATGCCAAAAAAGGCTAAATATCACATAGGACACTGATATGAAAAAATTCCACCAATATCTTGCAGAAAGCGAAAGAACATATGACTACAGGATCAAAATCCTGGGTGATGTGCCACCTACCTTTATCAAGGATCTCGAACAAAAACTCGAGCAGTTTGACATTGTAAAAATGTCAGGCAAGAAAACTACCCCTGTACAACGTCTGCTGAAGGATTTTCCCGAAGCAGAAAATGATATGGTCACATCTGTAGATGTAAGTTTTCGTTATCCAGCTATCGAACCACAAGTGCAACAACTGGCTCAACTGTTGGGATTTAGCCCCAACAGAATCCGTCTGATCACACAAGCACATTCGGATAGCATTGACAAAGAGATGTCTGACATCCGAGCACAGAACAAGGACTTGATTGCTGATACCGATTACCCTGCACCTGATGCTGAACAGCAAGCATTGAAGAAAGATTACTCTGCAAATCCTTATCAGCATCCGGTATTGCAAAATGCATATCGTTCTGATTTCACAGTAGCCGGTGGAAAAACACCTCCAGCAAAAACCACAAATGATATCAAGCAGGACACCAAGAGTCCAATGACTGACGTCAAACGCATGCCACGGCCTGCCACTTTCGCAACACCAAGAGGATAAACCATGAGCGATTATTTTTTCTACGATTTAAACAAAAAGATGGCCGACTTGGCTGATAAGCAACAACTGACTGAAAACGCAGCCGCTGCTCCGGTTACGACTGCATCCAGTGTTCTAAGAACTCAACTCAATGAGCGTGACTTGGGCAAGCACAACAATGCTACCACTGGGTTTGCTGCATTGGCCAAGAAAACTGGCGGCGGCGAAAAAGGTGCTAGAATCGCTGGCGCACAGCTGGCAAAAATGCGAGCCAAAGGCCAAGTGGAAGAAAGCGGCAAACCAGACTTCTTGGATCTTGACAAGGATGGCAATCGCAAAGAGCCAATGAAGTCCGCTGCTCGCAGTGCCAAGAAAGACATGGATGAAGGCTTTATGGATACTGTGAAAAAAGGATACAACAAAGTCACAAATACATTGGGCGATATTGGTATAATTCCACCTGAGTTACTATCTCCTCGCAGAGATAAGAACGGTAACTGGAATAAAAGAACAAACACAGCTAGAAATAATTTTATTGATTGGATTGAGGAAAATCCTGGTTTAGAACCTCATCAAGCTGAACTACTGGCAAATTTTGATAAGTGGGTCGATGATGGTAACTCAGATCGAGCTGCTGGCAAACAAGCAGTTGAAATGTGGAAACAAAGAATGAAGAGAGAAAAGCAAAGTGTGTCAGAGCCTATGAGAAGGCATTCAATGACCGAAGTTGATGCCACTCCGCAACATGTGGATGATTGGACACCACCGGCCAAGCCTGCGACCAAAGCCAGCGCACCCAAGCCACCTGTGGCACCAAAGCCTGCTCCAAAGAAACCAAAGATGTATCCTCCACAAGCCATTGATGATCCTGTGAAAGAAGCAGCCAAGTGGCGTCATCCTAAATATAAAAACAGACTGTATACCCAGAAAAAAGGTGACAGTGATGACTACGATGATATGGATTACGGCTATGACGACTACGGAATCAAAAAGCGTCCAGCAAATGATCCAGGACAAAAACGCAGAATGGGCGGAGTTGGCAATGAGTTTAGCAGAACAGACCCATTAGAAAAAGGATTTGGGCGCTCGGGTACAGGAAGTCCTGTAGAAAAAGGCCCAAGAAAAGGTCTACCAAAGAGAGATCAAATTACCAGTTTAAAACAAAGTATCAAAGATGTTCATGGACGACATCCAGAGCCAAACTTGCCTGAAGGTGGTGCAAATTCTTCACTAGAACAAAAGATTCGCGCCCGACTAGATAAGTTATACGACAAGATGGAACCAGAATATGCCATTGAAAAAGTAGCACAACAATTTGGCATGAGTCAAGAGGAACTGCAACATAAGTTAGCTCACGGGTTTAACAAAAAGTTTGACAAGAACATGGACGAAGCCGGCGGCATCCCTCGCACACCCAAACAGAAGTCATTTGCTAAACTAGCACCTCCTGTGGACAAGATCACTTTCGCTGACCGGATTGTTGGTGCCAAGAAAGAAGTTGACGAAGTGCTAGGTGACGTAGCAGCTAATGCTATGAAGAAAGCTATCCAAGGTCGCAAAAATGACATGGAGGAAAGTTTCTGGGACGACGAACCCAACAGCCGTAAATCGAGCACAGGTGGTAGAATCGATACCACTCGTGCAGGTGTAACACGTCATCACGCAGGCAAGAGTTACAGCGGCGCTGGCCATGATGTGGGCGCCGATGATGCGCCAAGAAGTGGACAAGCTGGCCGCCGTACAGTTGGTGCTGGAATGGGCAAAAAGATTGGTGCCAAAATCAATACTGGAAAATCCAAATTGATGACCAAAGAAGGCGATATGGATCCAGCAGATCAAGGTGAATACGATCAAGAAGGATCCATGGCCAAGGACGATATCAAAACTGTGGTACGTCACGCACAAGCACTGGAAAAGATTCTTGGTGACAACGACAACTTGCCAGAATGGGTACAAGCTAAGTTGGCCAAGATCGAAGGCATGATGACTGCTGTAGATGACTACATGCAGAACCAACAAGGCGATGATGAAGGCAGCGACGACATGGAGATGGACGAAGAGTCTACCAACACTCGTGACAACCGTGCTGAAAAAGCCGGTAAGAAAGTAGCCAAGGACATCGAATACGACGAGAAGAAAAAAGATGGTATCCATGGCAAGCGTCGTGACAGTGAAGATAGCAAAGCTGAACGTGCCGGTAAGAAAGTTGCCAAAGATATCGAGTACGACGAGAAAGTAAAAGAAGGTTCTGGTCCTAAGGAAAAAGCACATAGCAAATATGTTGATAGAAATAGTCCAGAATCAAAAGCAAAGATACAAGCTGCTAGAGACAACATGGCTAAAAATACAGCAGCAGAGCCAGGTAAAAAATTAGCAAACAAAATAGATAACAAGAAAAAAGAAGTTGATGAAACTACCAGTTCTGGTTCAGTGGCTACCGGCAGCGCAGCACCCAAGTCCGGTGGCGGTGTAAGTTACGGCAAGGGTATCTACGACAGTTTGAATCGTGAAGTTGAAAAAATGATTGCTGAATCCATGAGTATAAACATGAGCATGAACAACGATTCACACGGAGGTCCTAGCAATACACTCACTGTTACTGCTACAGATGAAGATGCACTACAGTTAGCCATGCTGTTGAAATCAGCCGGACTTGGCTCTCAAGAACACGGTGACATGAGTGCTATACATGACATGGACGATGACATGTCTGCTATACACAACATGGACAATGACATGTCTGCTATACATGACATGGATCACGGCCACGGCGACGAGCCATGCCCTGCATGCGGTTCTTCTGATTGCGAATGCGATGAAGTACAAGAAGCATATGGCGACACTGATGCTACACAAAATGAACCTGATTGGCCCACAGATCAAGAAGGCACTGATGACGCTATGATGTATAGTGGTGGATTGGACGGTCCTAAGTCAACTGGGCAAACCACCGTTCCTGTGATTGCTGGGCAACATGATCGTATGGGGTCCGATGGCGATCATGAATTGCGTCGCATGATGGAAATCGCTGGACTTAGGTAATAACATGACTAATCAATTTCAGACCTACGCAGAGACAATGAGTAGACTGGCGGAAAGACATCCGCCAGCACCTACACCTTCTGAGGTACGTAATCAACCTGCTATGATTCCTGGAGTGCTGAGTCAGACCACAAATCTGTTTCGCCCTGTAAGCGTGGCAGATCTAAATAAGGATAACAAATAATGGCTATTCAAGTTGTGAACGCTGTAAGCAATGTGGCCTGGACCACAGACAAAGTGGAATTTGCTACTACTAATGCTGATGTGACTTTTCAAGTCGAAGTGGTACAGTTGACCTATGTGCAGGCCAATGGTGTTCCTGCAAATGCCTCAATGACCACACCCACAGGTAACTTGTATGCCAACGCTATTGTGGTTCCGGGTAATAGTGTTCAACAATACTATGTTGGTGCAGGCAACTATTTGAACATTGTTACAGGAACAGGATTCAGTGCTACAGCATTGGGCACAGCTTCATCTGCCACAGCAGGTTCAAACGGTATCTAACATGCGAGCCAGTGAGTTTATCGCTGAAGGTGAAAAAGTAGGACGACTCAGCAAAACAAAAAGTTATGCCACAGTGGGACTACACAAATTTGTTGATCCTAATCGAGCCGATCGAACCTACGAACTAAATCGTGTGATGATGGCCGCAGCCAGCACTGATGGAACTTTTGTTCCTGACATAGATGGTGAATCCTGGGCCGGTCGTTATGATATTGCAGCACCTTACACACCTGAAGAACACGACATGTTAAAAATGGCTTACAAGGCCATAGGATCTGAATTCAAAGATCTCAACAGCGGTGATCTACGCAGTCAAGAAATACCCAGCACTAGCACAGTGAGCCCTGTAAAAGCATTCAAAGGATATCCCCGATGAGAGCTAGAGAGTTCATTATTGAAGCAAAAACTTTGCCACCGGAGCAAGAAGATCCTATGAATCATGTGTTTGTGTTGCCCGGTGTAAATTCCTCTGATCCGTATCAAATATATAGATTTGGTGTAGCACTGGCTCGTGCCAGAAGCGATGCCGGCGCAGACAAAATCCCCAACATGCCCGCCTGGTCGGCAGAAGCAGCATTTGGCGAGCATGCTGTTGTGGCCGGGTTCAATTCCACAGTTGAACCAATAATTGATCAAGCGTTAAAAATGGCAGGATTGCCCAATAAAAAAGTGCAAGTGAGTACGCCAAACAGCATAGAGCCGTCATTGGTAAATCATCAAAGTCCTGTTCAAGGCTTCAAAGGCTATCCAAGGTAATCATATTATGAAAATCGCTGAACTTTTAAGAAACTTAGCCGATGTAATTGAATGAAACAACTACTCCTACTTTTGTTAATCGTTCCTGTGCTGGCTATGGCACAACCTAAGCAACGTCCCAGCGTGACCTACGATGCTGTGATTACTAGAGTCATCGACGGCGATACAGTGGCTTTTCAAGCAGACTTTTTGCCCGCGCCACTCAAGAAAGAACTCAGTATTCGTGTGTACGGCGTTGATACTCCCGAAAAAGGATTTCGTGCAGCATGCCCTGCAGAAGCTGCTCGTGGAGAAGCTGCTACTGCATTTACCAAGCATGCAATTGCTACATCAGCCACACGACAGATCACTTTAATTGACTGGGACAAGTATGGTGGACGAGTACTGGGCGATGTTATACTCAATGGGCAAAGTCTACGAGCTATGTTGATACAAAATGGATTTGCACGAGAATACTACGGCGAAGCCAAAACATCCTGGTGCAATTGATATAATCAATTGCGGTTAGATTTGTGATAACTAACTGACTATGGCAACTGCAACCGAAACGGTGCTGATCAAGGCACCACACCGTCGTCAGAAATTCACAGAAGAACAACTAGAAGAGTTCTTGAAATGTGCTGATCCCGACACAGGTCCGCACTACTTCATGGACAACTTCTTCTATATCCAGCATCCCACACAGGGCAAGATGCTGTATCATCCGTTTGAATACCAAAAGAAACTGATTGATACCTATCATCACAATAGATATTCAATCTCCATGATGCCGCGACAGACTGGAAAGTCTACATCGGCTGCTGGTTACATACTTTGGTACGCTATGTTTGTGCCAGACTCTACCATCCTGATTGCGGCACACAAATATACCGGAGCTCAGGAGATTATGCAGCGTATTCGCTTTGCTTATGAACTATGCCCGGATCACATCAGAGCAGGTGCCACAAACTACAACAAAGGTTCGATAGACTTTGAAAACGGTAGCCGCATAGTTTCAGCTACCACGACAGAAACAACTGGTCGTGGTATGAGTATTACCTTACTGTACGCAGACGAGTTTGCGTATGTGCGTCCTACTATAGCATCAGAGTTTTGGACTGCTATGGCACCTACACTGGCCACAGGTGGTAAAGCTATTATCACAAGCACACCCAACTCAGACGAAGATCAGTTTGCATACTTGTGGAAAGGTGCCAACAAGTGTGAAGATGAATATGGCAACCCTACTAAACTGGGCATGAATGGATTCAAAGCCTATCGCAGCTACTGGGAAGAACATCCAGATCGTGATCAAGCCTGGGGCGATTCAATGCGAGCACAGTTGGGCGATGATCGATTCCGCCGAGAGATGGGTTGCGAGTTTATTATCAATGATGAGACCTTGATTGCTCCTGCTAAACTGTTGGATTTACAAGGACAGGATCCTACACACAAAACTGGACAAGTGCGTTGGTTTGAGCCCATACGCCGAGATCAAGTGTATGTAGTGGCATTGGATCCTAGCTTGGGCACAGGTGGAGATCCTGCTGCTATACAAATATTTGAAGCCAATACCACACGTCAAGTTGGTGAATGGCGACATAACAAAACGCCCATTCCTGAACAGATTCGTATCTTGGCAGATATCATCAAATACATATACGACACTGTGGGCGATGACAAAAGCATCTACTACTCAGTAGAAAACAATACTATAGGTGAAGCAGCATTGATTTCCATTGCGGAATGGGGAGAGGAAAACATCAAAGGGTATTTCCTTAGTGACACTGCTTCTGCTGGACCGCGTAGGTTTCGCAAAGGATTTAACACCACAAATAAAACCAAGCTGGCTGCTTGCTCCAAACTGAAAAATCTAGTAGAATCAGGAAGAATGACTGTTAACAGCAAGAGTCTGATTAGTGAGTTTAAGAACTTTGTGGCACACGGCACTAGTTATGCAGCCAAGCCCGGAGAGACCGACGACTTGATTATGGCCACTATTCTAGCTGTTCGCATGCTTACTGTACTGCAAAGTTTCTATGCTGAACTAAGCACACACATGCGAGATCATGGTGAAGAAGTGATCG
>Ga0209500_10002519_pt1 | contig 12907 bp, 16 predicted proteins | sample S_140212_EF_Meta_FD_187323 | JGI IMG/M metagenome (GOLD analysis project Ga0209500, IMG submission 187323) | Freshwater microbial communities from Lake Simoncouche, Canada to study carbon cycling - S_140212_EF_MetaG (SPAdes) (version 2) | ecosystem: Environmental > Aquatic > Freshwater > Lake ...
AAAGCGTCATTGCCGCCGTTTGCAGGATTCCCACTAACTTTGCCTAGCGGTCTAAGACCGAAAGCTGTTGTTGAGTTTGCCATATTTTTATCCTTGTTTAAGTTTTTATTTACCTTGTTGGATAGGAATTACTAAATAATTAGTCCTTCTTTGTACCACCAAAAGTTACACGAGTTTGCCTATCACTGCTGATTGGCATACTTGGATGCTGTTCCTTAAGAGGATCGTTTGCAATAGCGTCTTCTCGTTCTTGAGTTCTCTTTGCGTAGTACTCTTCACGAGATTTTGCGATCTCCTCTGGTATCCTAGCCAGCACTAGGCCGCCAACTCCGATAACCCCTGCGTATTTGCCGTCTTTAATTGAAGGATAATTATGATCTGGATACTCGTCTGATCTTACTAACTCGTAACCTGATCTTAATCTGCCAGCTATATTCTTTGTATCATCAAAGCCTAAGCTTTCAGCTCTTATCCATCTATGTCTAAATCCGTCAGGCGCAGTTGGTGCGTCTAGAGATGATGGTGGAGTCCAAACTTGTGGTCTATTTGTTTTAGACCTAGTTTCGACCGCGCGTGAAGTCTTAATTGTTTTATTTTTTTCCATATGCTTATACCTCCTTCGCGATTAATTGTTTCGCATATTCTTCGAGTGGCACACCTAATCTTTTAGCAATTGCTACTTGTGATGGTGTGAGTTTCACTGTCTTTTTGCGTCCTGTTTGGCTTGGACGTTTCGCCGATGCCACAGTTTGAGCAGGTTTTGCTCTTTCTGTAGAATTATCTTCTACCTTAGCAAATTTATGCGGGAATTCAAGTCTTATTCTCTTGTCTATTTCCGAATAATAATCATCGCTTTTAGGGTCGAATCCTTCTTCATTTACAAGCCTCTTATGTAAGTCAAAAGCCGTGTAAGTCATAGCGGAATCACTTCCAAACCATGAATTTTTTGATGCCCAATCTTCAGCTTTAGGATCAACACTAGGTGTTTCAGCTTGTTGAGGAGTTATATTAATATCTCTCTTAACATCTGATTTAACAGCATTCTGTTCTCTTGCTTTTAAAGCGCCTAATCTTGCAGCATCTATATTTAGACTTGCAAGTTGTTCTTGAGCTACGATTTGTGCATCCACGTTACCTGATTCAATAGCATTTTTTAATGCTGTTCTTACAGCTTCTAAATTTGTTTTAACTCTTCTTTCAAATTCAGAAACATAAGTTTTATCAAGCCTTGAATACTTATTATCAGCTTCTTGTTTAACTGTTTGAGCAAAACGGATAGCTTCTTCTCTTTGTCTTTCCGCTTCTCTTTTTTCAAAAGTTAGTTTTGCTATACGTTTTTTAACGCTTTCGCTATATTTTTCTAACTCTCCTTCTTGTTCTTTTTTTGCTTCTGTTTTTTGTTCAACAGGTTTTTCTTCTTTTTTAGATTCAACAACAGGCTTCTCTTCCTCTTGTTGTACTTCTATTTTCTCTTCTGCAACGGCTTTCGTCTGCTCGTTGTTTTCGTCAAGATTGATTTCAGCTCCCTCATTTTCGCCAACATCAATCATTGGTTCTTGTTTTTTGTCTTCTGGCATAGTGCCTCCTATGTTTAAATGTGATGAAGAACATCTTCAGGATTTTTAATAGTCCCAAGTACTTCGTCATCGTTAAGTAGTCGCACTTCTCCACCTTCTATTGGTAATCTTGAACCCGCATAGCGAGCAAAAATAACCCAATCTCCTTTTTTACACCATGGTCCTGTAGGGTATCTTTCTTTATCGTGATACGCTAATGGTCCAATTTTTAATACATAACCACAGTTAGTAGCTATTCTTAATTTATCTAATGATTCTTGTGCAATAATAATTCCACCTTTAGTTTTATCTTTAGGTGTAAATGGTAATACTAATAATCTCCAACCAGAAGGTTCTGGTAAACTATCAACTAAAGATTCAGAAATATTTTCTGCTCTTACAGTTTTATCTTCTATTTTTTTATTTTCTTCTTGATATTTTTCTTCAAGACCTAGAACAGTCTTTGGTATTTCTTTTGACTGTGCATCAGTCGAGTTTAATAATGTTTCCGCCATTGTCCTTTTGCTCCTTTTTGCTTAGCAGGTTAGAGAGTTCCTGTAATATATATTCGTATACACGAATTTGTCCTATCATATACTGGTATTTTTCCATATTGTCAATATTACCTGAAGTAATACTTAAAGTAATATTTTCTAGTTGATTTTTAGACAGTCTTTGTAATCTTGTGATTACTTCTATTCCATCCATAATTTAACAATTCCACTTTCTTAATGACTTATTAATTCTTGAATTTGGATCTCTTGCAGTTTTTGCAGAAGTTAATCTTTTCTTCATCCCACTCATTCTGGCACAGAATGATTTTCTTCTATTAGCAGCTTTAGAACCTTTTTTTAATTTACTAGGTTTAGTAGTTACTGCCATTGATAATTTAGAACCTGGATTTGCACGTCTATAAGATGCAATACCTTTTTTATTTAATCCACCAGATTCAGATTTACCTTCTTTTCTTTGCCACGCAGGAGTTCCTCCTTTAGCATATTTCTCAACTGTTTTTTTTAAAGGTGGTAATTTTCCAGAAGCTCTTAATTCTTTATCTGGATCTGTTTTTTTTAATTTATTTAAAATACTATCTTCTTTACCAGATACCATCATTGCTCTTCCTTTACCTCTTAAAGATATATCACCCATATTAATAATATTTAGTAGTCTTTCTTCTATTTTCCATTACTTTTCCACAACCTCTAGCAATACCGCCTTTAGCTTTTTTTTCTCTATCCTTTGTTAATTTTTCAATTAATAATGGATCATTAATTTCTTTTAAAAAATCTTCTAAATCTTTTTTTTGTTGTTCTTCTAATCTTCTACCAGCAGGTCCCCTTAATCTTATTCCATCTCCACCAAAGTCAGCCATTATTTCCAGCCTCTTTTTGCAAGTTTAGGTAAACCTCTTTTAACTATACCACCTTTTCTATATTGTTCCATAGTAGAATCTTCTGGATGTATGGAATTAATATATTCATCTTCTCTTTCTTTTTCAATTATTTGTTTATATTTTTTATCTAATTCTTTTTCTGATTTTCTAAATTTATCTTGTTTGTCTCTTGCTATTTTATAATATTTTTCATTTGATTGTTCAGAAGTCATCCCACCATCAGCCATTTTCTTTTTAACCATTTTACCAGATTTAGTTTCCATAAAACCTTTTTTCTCTAATCTAGTTTCTTTAGATTCCGCAGCTTTAGATTCTTTTCCTTCATGTGCCATAGATTCATCCATAGCCATTCCTCCTTTAGCTTTTTTCTTAGGGAATCCTTTTTTCATATTTGAATAGGCTTCTTTAGAAATAGTAGTCTCTGATTTAGGACGACTTATTCCTAATCTTTTTCTTCTATTAATATTTGCCCACAAACCTTGTTTAGCCATTATTTTTTGCCTTTAGCCATTCCGCCTTTTTTAAGCGCTTGACCTTTTCCTCTAATAGCAATACCGCCACCACGAAGAGCTTGGCCTTTTCCTCTTACAGCAATCCCACCGCCTCTTAACATTTGTGCTCTTGGTCTTATTTTGTAATCGTTTCTCATTTTAGTTCTCCTTATCCGTTTTCTTGTTCTTTGTTTGATATCGGTTTATTTGCCATAGTGCGTGCCACCGATTCTGCACTTCTTCCAACTACATAACCACCAAGACCTATTTGTAATAATGTCCAAACATCTCCTGGAAGAGTGATTGTTATAGAAGCTTTAAAAAAAAATAAGATAACAGGTCCTAATACATAATTCCATATTAAAATAAATATTAATACATACATTAAAAGTGGTCTCCAGCTTGATGCGAACCAGCCGGCTTTAGCTTCAGCTTCAATAATTTTAGCAGCTGCAGTTAATTCTTGTGTATGAGATTGCATCAATTGCGTTTGCATTTGAGCTTTTAATTTTTCTTGTAAGTCTTTATCAGGTACTGATTTCTCAATTGTATTAAAAAGAATTTTTGCTAATGGAGCAATTGCACCTAACATTGGTAGCATTTAGAACCACTTCGCTTTTCTTCTTTTATCTGGTAACATTCTCTCTTGACCACCAACTTGATCCATTTGAGTTTCTTGTGGGTTAGTCATTTCAATATCAACTGCTTGTGCATAACCATCACTATTTAAAAATTGTGAATGATCAACTTGAGTTCCATATGGAGATCTTGAAGATGATTTTTTAAATGAACCTGATTTAACAGAACCACCTTCTGCATATCCTTTAGATTTTCCTGCTTCAGATAATGCGATAGCAATTGCTTGTTTAGGATTTTTTACAATTTTTCCAGATTTTCCAGAATGTAATTTTCCTGATTTAAATTCTTTCATAACTTTACCAACTTTAGATTGGCTCTTTGTCATTTTTTTCATAATTATATACCCTTAAATTTAACTTGTTGTGCTCCTTGCTTTGCAAGACTTACACCAGCTCGCAGTTTAGCTAAATTTTCGTTTTGTTCAAGCTTATTTTCATTATTTTGTTGATTCATTAAAGCTCTCATCTTATCTAAGTTTAATCTATCTTCAGCTTCCTTGCGTTTTTGCTCGTTTTCCATAGCTCTTAGGTCAACTTCACGTGATTTAAGCTTCAATAATGGGTCAGAATCAAATTGAGAAGTGATTTGGTTCTCCTCTTTCATGAAATCTGATGTCATTTCAGCTACTAATACAGATTTTCTAGATTCAATCTTCTGCATTACCATTTGTAACTGTTGTGCAATAGCAGGATTTTGAGCTGCTTGTTGTTGTAACATTGGTAATTGTTGTAATTCTTTTGAAAACTCTAATTGAACTTGTTCTTGAGCCATTAGAGAAATATGTTCAAGTATATTCTTTTGAATTGCAGCAACTATAACTGGATTATTTCTAACCATGTTTAATTGCATGAAATTTAAATGAGCTTCAATATGTGCTCTATGATCTTGTCCTGGGAAAGCTTGGAATGGTTGAGCTCCCATTGCACTAATATGTTCTAAACTTGGATCCATTGGAGTTGGTCTAGCTGGAGGAGGTAATATCAAATCAATATTATCTACACCAATTGCTTGATACATATCTTTGTAAGCTTGATATAAATTATGAATCTGTGGATTAGATTGAGCAAGTTGTAATTGAGTTTGTGCTAAACTAATTCTTTGCGTTTGAGAGAATATATTTGGATCTGCAACTGGAACAATGTCAACTCTATCGTCAAAGTCTGCAACTTTAATTTGTTTGTTTCCACCTACTACATCGTATGGATATACGGGTGGTAAATATGTTTTAAATACATTTGCTAATAATTTAAATTCTTGTTTTAATGAAGCATAAATTCTTTTGTGGATAGCAGACATGACTCTTGAACCACGTTCCAATAATGCTAACGTTGTACCTACAGCCGCTTGTTGATTTCCTTCACCCACTTGATTATCTGCGATGCTCGCGAATCGTTGGCCCGCTTGAACTACAAGACCCATTAATTGTAACAATGTTTGATCTGGTCCTTTAAATGGCAATGCCATAAAGTTATCTTTAATATTTCCTCCCGGAGCATCTACATCTCTCCATTCCCCTGGTTGTAATGGTTGTGCATCATCTCTAACTCTAATACCACGCATTTTAAATCCAGCTGGTAAATTAGCTAATGTTCCTGCATCTAATAATTGTCTTAATGCAGATGTAGCAGTTCTTGATAAACCACCAATCATATGAATTAAACCAAAACCATAGAATCCTAAACCTGGTAAAAATTTGAAATGTACAAAGTAATTAATTTTATTTTTCTTAGGATCTGTTTCAGAATAGTTACGTCTTATAGATAAAACTTCTCTTGAAGATTCTTCAATAGTTACAACGTATGGAAGTTTAATTCCTGTGGGCTCACCAGTCTGTGGATCTTTATCTTCAAATCCTTCCAGATCTAAATAAACATGACACTCTAATAGAGTGTAAATGTCATCTTGTTTTTCAACTCTAATGCCTTCTAATTTTTGTTTCTTTTCTTTTAATTCATCTGTTTGTATAGCTGGTTCTCCAAGTTCAACATCTCTATAAAAACCACTTACTTGTTGTTTTCTTAAATCATTTGCTGAAATCTTAATTGCATGAATTACTGCTTCTGCATCTTCTAATGAAGTTGCAGAATAAGGAACTACTAAATCTTCAGCTGGAATAAATTTAGATACAGCTCTTCCTAATAATTCATCATAGTAAACTTTTTTAAATGTAGATCCTGATAATGGTAAATAGAATAACATCTGATCAAATTCAGGTTCATATTCTTTCATGACATCCATAATCTCATAGTTCATGAAATCTTTAACTCTGTTTGCTTGATCTTGTCTTTCAGGAGTTATTGCTCCAACTATTTGAGTTCTAACTGGACCATCTGCTGGAAGTAATTCTTTATAAGCTTGTGATTGAAATTGTGTTACTGATTCTGCTAATACTGGATGAGTTACACCAGAAGCACCTCTAAAAGGTTCTGTTCGTCTTTCATATTTAAATCCTAAAAGATCTAAACCATTTGTATATGTTGTTTCCCAATCTTGACGTGATGAACGATAGTCAAGATAGTTATCAACTAGATCCGCACCTATTTGACCTAATTCTTGTTCATCAATTATTTCTGCTAAATTTGAAGAATGATTTTCTGATTGTAATTCTTGGGTTGGATCAAAAGAAACTTCTACTCCACCATCTTCCATTTGATTCATCTCAACGTTTTCACTTGTAATCTCTGGAGCCGTTTCGCTTATAGTTTCTACACCAATTTCTTGTTCTTTAAATTCTGGATCCGATGGAGTTGGAGTAACGTTCGGTAATGATTTATCTATATCAGCCATGATTAATTATACCTTCTTTTAAATAATGATTCAACACCTTGTGGATTGGGACCTCTAACAGGTGGTATCGTTTTTGTCAATCCACCATTAGCCATATTTGCTGTTTGTCCTGTTATACTATTTAACATACTAGCATTATTTCTTAATGCATTCATTGTACTATAATCTAAATTTCCAATAGATGCCCCTAATGCTTGAACACCCGGATCATAGCTTCCAACATTAACTGTTCTTTGAACATTTGGATTTGAAATGTTTGATCTTAAATTTCCTAAACTTTCCCCTAAATTATATGCTCCAGAATAAATTGATTCTCCAATGCCTGGGATAGATTTTAAAACACCTGCAGCTCTATTTGCTGCTGTTGAAAGTGGTAGCTCATTCATAAAAGCATCGTAAAAACCTTTAATACCAGATCCAGGTTCCATTCTTCCTTCGTTAATTACTTGTGCTGCTTCATGAAAAGGAGAAGAATAAAAGGCAAGAGGAACTGCTGCAACTGTTCCTATAGTACCAAGAGTTTGGCTAAGTATATTATCACCTAATAATTCTTTAAGTTTGTCTTGAGCAAATTGTCCAGCAGCTTGGTTAGCAGTTACATCATATGTAAATTTATTTGGTGAATTGGTATAAGCATCTGATCTTGCTTGACTATATGTATCATAAGCAGGTCCAGAAAATATTCCTGTACCTACATTTGAAACAATAGGATCTCTAGCTTCATTACCTCCTGCATTTGATCCTTCTCTTATAACTTTTATATAATTATTAGTTGCTGGGTCATATTCAAGTGATTCATATTTACTATTAAAGTTAATTCCAGAAGTAGTTCCAAACGCTGCTTGATCTTGTGCTGAAACTTGTTGACCAGAAAAAGGATCTACTGTTGGGATTTCATCTACAGAAACAGGTTTTCTTCTATAAAGATCGATCACATCTTGTTTATCTTTTGCGCTGGATAAACTAGCAATGTACGATTTAACTTGATCAGGAATATCTAAAAATTCTGATTGATCTTGTGCTGAAACTTGTTGACCAGAGAAAGGATCTACTGTTGGGATTTCAGTTGTTGTAGGTGTAGATGTTCCTGTTGAGCCAATTTTTGTAGATTGCCCTGTATTCCAATCAAATAATGGATTGTCTCCAATATATTCTTGTTTTACTGTAGCTGTAAAATTTTGTCGTCCAGAATTATCAAATGTTGGATTTCCATATTTATCTGTTACAGGAACTTTTTCATATTGATAATTAATTTTTAAAAATTCATCAAGTGGAATACCATTAACTGTATTAAGCGCAGCATTACCACCATCCGCGTATCGTTTTCTTTTTTTAAATAAACTAGCTACACCACCTTTTTTCATTCCACCATATCCTTTAAATAATTTATTCAAACCACCACCTGGTTCAAATAGATAAGTGCCTCTAATGTTAAATTGTTTTTGTTCTGGATCATAAGTAGAAGTTATTACTGATTGATCTCCTTCATAATCTAAACCTACTGTATATGGACTTCTTTTATAAGTATTTGATTGTGTAATTGCCTCATCTATAAAAGGAAAATCATATTTTATATTTCTAGAATTTCTTTGTTTGTCTAAACTTCCAGTTGCATATATTCCATCTTTTATTTTATATCTAATATCACCGCCAGATAACTGTGATTTATCTGAAACTGTTGTAAAAGGATTTGGAGAAAAATCACCTGAAGTTATATTTACTCTAGGATTAATTTCTAAATCACCTAATTTTATTGGATATTTTTTATAATATTTAGATATGTCTTCTTCTGACATATCACTTTCATAAAATAATTTTTCTAATTCTCTATTACTTAATTCAGTTTCTTTACCTATTAATGGTAATAGTTCTTCCGGATATAATCCTCCACCTTGTCTTAAATTAACTCTACCACCTTTTTTCATTTCAGGTAATTCAGGTATTAAAACATTAACGTCAGGTATATTATCTTCATACCAACTTTCTGGAACTTCTTCCCAATCTCCTGAAAGACCAATTTGTGAAAAAGGTTTCATAAAAGTTAATCCACCTCCTTTTGGTCCAATAGAAATACCCCACCTACTAGATGTATCATCTTGAACATTTGGTATGATACTTAAACCTATTCTAGGATCTTTTATATCTTTTTTATTATATTGACCAAATTCTCCACCTATATTTTTATCAGCAAAATCTAAATCAAGACCAAATAATGTATTTCCTTTATAAAGATCTAAAATAGATTTTTTACCTAATAACTCTTTTTTGTTTTCTCTAATTTCTTCCTCTATTTCTGCGTCTGTCTGTTTAGGTTCTTTTACTTCTCCACCTTTTTTATAATTGAATACTGGCGATCCTTTACGTTTTAAAAATCTTCTAAAGCCAGCATTTGTATCTGGAAATGATTCAGGATTTGCATTAATTAATTCTATAAATTCTTCTTTAAGTAATTGTTTAACATCTTCAGATACGGATCCACCATCTTTAAAGTTTATATCAGATGGATCAAAATTTGGATCATCTGGTAATCTTCCTCTCGTATCTTTAGTGGTTTTTAATTTATTATAAACTTCATTTAAACTTTCATTAGTATTCTTACCTGTAATTAATTCTTTAGCTTTGCTTCCAAATATATTTTCAAATACATCTTCAGCTTTACCTCTTGATAATTGATCTATTTGTTTTGCATTTAATGAAATCAAATCATCATCTAAAAATTGTTTAATTAAAGTTTCAGCTTCAATAGTTTTTCTACTAATAGAAGCAACACCTTTTTCTTTCATTAAACTCTCAAGTCCTGGTCCTGTAATCTTTTCTTTAGTTGCAATATCTACAACATCAGCAGTTATTTCTTTTGGTTTAATAACACCTAAAATTCTTTCAACGTTATCATTAAATGTTTTTAATTGTCTTTCTGTAAATTGACCTACATAGTCAGAAGCATTTTGAACTATGCCTCTCATACTATCTACAACTTCTGGTTTTGAGTAATCAAATTCTTTTGGAGTTACAGGTCTATTAATTAATCTATCTATTTCTGATCCTCTGATTGGAGTTACATTTGTTCTGCTACCAATGTTAGGTTTAATCCCTAACTGTTTTAAATTTTCAAATAGTTTAAATAGGATTTGTTTCATTTAGTAGTATTCCTTTTCCTCATGAATAATTTTTTCATCTGCATAATCCTCTGGGTGTTCAATAAAGCCACCCTGTCTAAATCTCATTAAAGCCTGTGTCATTGAGTCAACAAGGTCATCATGATCCCCAAAAGGAAATGCCGCGCATTCCTCAATAACCTCTTCTGCAAACTTATGGTCTGGAGCCCATATCTGACCTGATTCAAATAATGGTGCTACAGCATTTACTCTGGAATGCTTATCATTTCCTTTGCTTGGTGTAAAGTTAATGACTGGAATACCCATCTTACGTAATTCATAGGTTAATGGTAATCCTGATGCTTTTGATTCCACAATCACCGAATCGGGTTTCCAATAATGATATTGCTCTAAAGCTTTACGTCTTAACTCTGGAAACTCTAATCTTTCCTTTACCGCATCTAATAATATTAAATTTGGTCCACTATCCTCGTTTGGATAGAATACACCCCATGTCGTGATTGCAGAAAAATCGGCAGTTTCTTTTTTCATGAATGCCGTGTCATAACTTTGAATCACATGATACAAAGATGGAATATAATCTCTATCCCACTTACGCCACCATTCACGTTTAATGATTGAGCCTTCTTCTGATGTTGGATTCTGCATCCATTGTGCGTTCCATTTCTGTACTGATAGAGATGCTTTAACTGATTCTAATTCTGATAGTTTCCAATACTCTGGCCATACAGGTTCATTGTTTGGAAGTATAGCTGGAAACTCTATTACTTCCCATTGATCAGACTTTAATTCTTTTTGAGCCCCGATCAACGCTCCGGTAAGATCTTTCAACGACCAACGCGTCATAACCACTACGATCTTTCCGCCTGGTTGTAAACGCTGTCTTGGACCAGACGTATACCATTCATAAGCACGTTCCAACGATTCGGGATTCATAGCATCTTGTTCCGAGTGTGGATCATCGATGATAAGTAAATCCGCTCCGCGGCCCGTGATGGCCCCACCGACACCGGCTGCAAAGTATTCACCACCTTGATCCGTTTCCCAACGGCCCGCGGCTTGCGAATCTTCTCTTAGTGTAGTTTTAAAATATTTTTTATAATCCTCACTATCAATTAAATGTTTTGCTTTTCTACCAAATCTAACTGCAAGTTCTGTAGTATGAGTTGTTTGGATAATTTTTAATTTTGGATTACGACCAATCATCCATGCTGGAAGTAAGAATGATGCAAATTCAGATTTAGTATGCCTTGGTGGCATATTGATAATTAATCTATTAATCTTTCCTTCTGCAAGACGATTGAATTGTTCAGCAATTTTTTTATGATGACTACCTTCAACGAAATCTGGCCAAACAGATTTTACAAAAGTTAAAAAATCATTATGTATCTTTTCTTCTTTTTTCTTCTCGTCTAACTTTATTGCATACTTCATAAAGTCTTTCCGTGCATCCACGGGAAGCTTATTCAGATCTATCTTACTTACATCCATAAAAATTTTTATAAAATTTTTTGTAAAATTTTTTCACCTTTGATATTTTTTTACAATGTATTTATCACGGTTGAATGTCTAAATCTAGGTCTAAAGGGTGTTTCTTTGGGACCCCTATATGTATTAAGGGGGATGGGGGGTCACGGACTATCGGCATACTAGATCCCCTTGGGACCCATAGGAGTCGCGCAACAGCGCGACGACCCCCGAGCCGCGAAGCGGCGAGGGCTGCACCCTGCCCGCGCAGCGGGCTGTGACATTTATGCAACACTGTATCCACAATGCAACAGTATACCGTTCCCGGCCCCGGGCCCGCGAAGCGGGCCCGAAGGAAGGAGAGCCGCGCAGCGGCGCACAACCTATGCGCGAACATGCGCACAACCTATGCGTGTACAACGCAGGCGCGCCTGCGACAATATGTCGCATTGACATATCGCGTTCCGTTGTTCTCGATTCGTGGATCGTTGATGAATATATATTTAACTATTGACTTGACTATTATTATGGGATAATCTATTACTATAAATAGAAAGGATAAATATGAAACATATAACTAAACGAGACTTATATCAGTTCAATACTGATATGGATGATATCGCGGATATGTTCCTTGATGTTATCAACGGTAAGAATAGTGCGGAGGAGATTAAAGATATAATCGAGTTCGCGATTAACAAACCAATAAAGGAGGATGAGTAATGACATTAGAACAATTATCACACAACTACTTTCACGACTGGTTAAGTGGTAAGTATAACGAAGGTGAGTTTATGGGCAAAGCTTCTCACTTATCAACGATGTTTATCGACGAAGCGCGATCCTTGGCTCTTGCGCCGCATGAAGATATCATTGCTGAAGCAGAGACTTTAGAAGAAGCGGTGAACGAGAAGATATCAGATTGGAGTTGCCAATGATTGAAACGCTAAACAATCTATACGCGTTCTTTGTAACGGGCGCCGGCGTTACGCTGTTGGTTGGTGTGCTATTCTATTGGTATATGATCTATACTGACAATAAGCAAACCGAGGATTTTGATAAGAAGTACCGCGAATCGCGGGAAGAGAATAATAAATTCAAGAATTAATCGCCTCCGATTAATGTTTCCTGGATCGCGGTCCAATCATCCTGGGCCGCGATCTTCGCATCGCGGAGCGAGTGTTGTAGTTCGCGGATCGCGGAGCTTTCATAAAGTATTGCGAAGCGAGGAGCGGCGGGCTTTACTAGGATAAAGTTACGCTTTGTCATGGTCGTATGAAATAGGATCTGGTGAGGTGAAAGATGTATTTTATTACCGTTTGCTACTTTAAGCTCACACATAAAAAAACCACAGGAATCATGATATCCCAATAGATCTGGAACTCCAAAAGATATCCAAGACTCTAGTCTTGTCCATTTAATTTTAGGTGTATTTTTCTTAACTTGTTGCCAAAATTT
>Ga0209500_10002521_pt1 | contig 12897 bp, 20 predicted proteins | sample S_140212_EF_Meta_FD_187323 | JGI IMG/M metagenome (GOLD analysis project Ga0209500, IMG submission 187323) | Freshwater microbial communities from Lake Simoncouche, Canada to study carbon cycling - S_140212_EF_MetaG (SPAdes) (version 2) | ecosystem: Environmental > Aquatic > Freshwater > Lake ...
GTCTTTGTTTAGCCTTGCCATAAAGCTTCAAACAGATTGAACAATCAAATTGTAGGATGTGCATAATTGCTCCTCTCCAATGTTTCTATTGGCTGTAAGTTGATTTGAGGCACGCTCCAATTATTCTGTGAAGCATTGCGATAGCGCGGCTTCTTGGCTATAGCTACAGGCATCCAACCGACGATGTGCATTTTGGGTGAGTTACCTACCACAAGCACGGCCACATCTCGATCATGGCGATCTGATTCCTGAATCCACAAATTTGACGCTGGATTGGCTGACCATTTGACTTCAATGTGATCTCCTACATCGGCCTTGGATTTATCCCATGTGATTCCCGGTGTGTAGTCATAACCCAAACGCTTGGCCACAATCCATTCAGACACCATGGATTCGGCGTTTTGTGCAACGTATTCGAACCATGACAGATTCTTAACAATGCGTGAGCTGTGATCAGCTGATCGATCATGACAATGTGAAATGGCTGCAATCATGCATTGAACCTCCTCAATGCGATCTATCATCGACAGCCTCCACAAAACCACAACAGCTTCTCGCCTTTGTGGCCGCGTTGATAACCGAACTCATCAAGTTTTGAAAGCGTCGAGCATTTGTCGCATTGCTCCATTTTGTATTCGGCTACAACTTCGCCATTTTTCAACAGCTTACAAATGCGCGTCTGAGGATTTATCAGCTCTATGTAGTCGCTCATACCTGTGGCTCCCATTGGCCTGTCGATCGTAAGACATACCAATCAGGCTTGCATTGCTTCTCTTTGACCTTCTCTGTGCAAAAGTAGCCGCCCCATGCTTTTGGCGCATCCGGCTTGCTTTGATTCCATCGCCTGTCACCATGTATGCAACTCGGTGTGACTTGCGCTGACCAGCTTGAATCCTCCGATGATCCGAATGATGGCGTGCCTGATTGTTCGGCTTCAACTGCTGTTTTATAGCTCGGCACATCGCCATGCTTTGTTGCCCATGGATCATAAACATCGGCAGCATTGACAATCTCCATCGTCTCTTTTGTTGCCTTGTCCGTGCCTCCCATAACTAAGGCCATGACGCGCATTAAAGCTGAGGTACAAGTGTCCTCAACCATCCATCGGCGCATTTTTTCCGGATAAGCCTCACGATAGCCAAAAGCAAAATCCACACCGGCTGGATCATTTTCCGTTTGATTGCGCCATGCTTTTGCTTGAACTAACACATAACCTTTTTCGGCGTTAAATTCGATGATGTGAGCTTCCAACCTGCCAAGTGGGAATGTGCGTAGCCATCGATCTGTTCGCTCTTTGTTGCCTTCGTAGTTGTCCATGAAAGCCATTATTTGACCTTCCGATCAGCTGAGACAGCGTGACGCGCAACAGCTCGGCCGCGTGTGTATCCTTGTCGTTCGCCTTCTCTAAATCCAACCGAGTAAGCCATGACCGCCCACAACGATCCAGCGACAATCATGAAAATTACAATTGATGCTTCATTCATTTTATTGCTCCCGTTTCTGGGAGCCGTGTCTCAGCTCCCGAATTAGAGAGTGACAGGATTAGCCGACAAATTCAAGAATCACGCTCAAATTATGGCGTGTCGTTACCGCCTAAACGCCTTTCGATGTTTTTTTCGTATTCAGACTTTGTTTTGTCTTTGAGGCCATTTGATGCCAAAACTCCACCCAATGAACCGGTGAGGAAAATAGCCAATGTCTTAAGTAAATCGATAAAAGCTGCATCGTTAGGAGCTTGATTCCCAATCGGTTGAGTAACAAAAATCAATGCATAGGTGATGCCTAGAGTTACGATCAAAAACACAAATGACAAAACAGCACCGATTAAAAACATCAATCGGGCTTTGATGTCCTCCTGGCTAAGTCGTTCTTTATTTTTGGATCGCATCACCAATCAAATCCTCCGTGCAGGTTCCTGAGACTTTACATTGCGGCTTTTGACATTCTGGATTTTTCCAGTTTTCGTGTTCCTGACATGGATACCTAACCCATCCGTCATAACCACACCCGGCAAGGTTTAGCGATAGGCCCAAGGCTAAACCTGCCGCGAGTAATTTTCGAATCACTTCCCCGTGGATCCAAAAGCTTTATCAGCTGGATTGAGCCAACGCAAAATGACAGGCACAACAGCTGCAACGCCGCCCAATGCCATTTGCTTAACATCTCCACCGGCCATGTACACAGCCAATGCAGCTGCTAAATACGATCTTAACCATGAAGCGATCATTGCTTTTGCTTTGTCCATTTTTATTCTCCTTTTGGTCGATCCGGTAAATCACCGGAAAACGAGTCATAAGTTGGTCGGCCATAACCGACTACAAATGACCTTGCTCCCAAGACTCTTGATTTCACCATGACTTCGCCACCGTTGCGCTGATCCCCACCGCCCGATGTGTTGCCTTCAATTGTGACGATCTGTTTGTCTGAAACTCTGATAACCAAGCCAATGTGATTAATCGTTACTTTGTCATCGATCACAAAATCAAAAAACACAAAATCACCAATTTTAGGCGTTTCATGCCATTGTTTGTTTTTCTTAAAAGCGTCGGCCCCGGCTTTTGTACTGACCACATTCGGCACTTTGACGCCGGCTTGATCGGCGCACCAATTCAAGAATGATCCGCACCATGGCAGCTTGTCAGCTTTCATGTGCTTTCCGTACTTTGTCTCATTGTTGCCAGTTTCAGCTGTGCCGACTTCGGCCAGCGCAACCTGAATCAATCGAGGCAATGTGCCTTGAGGAAAACTACTCATTGACCGGCTTAGCTGGAAAATAGGCTTCACCGTTGATTCCAGCTGGATACTTCCAACCATCGGTGTATTCGATGTATTTGTCAGGATTGGCTTTGACTACTGAATCCTCAACGCCAACCACGACATTCACAACTTCGTCATTTTCAATGACAGCAAATAATCTCTCCATTTTTACACCCAGTATTCAATCTCGATTTTACCTGCTCCACCTGCTGCACCTGCAACGTTTGACCCGTTACCTGCCGAACCTCTTGCACCATTATTCGCCATACCTTGGGCTGTGCCAGCAACGCCGGCTGTGGTATTTGTGCGGCCACCTGTGCCACCTGCGGCTGATGTTGCGCCTGTAAATGTAGTTGTGCCACCTAAACCACCAGCTGTCGGCCCCGGGCCAGCTGCTCCAGCTGTACCACCTGCGCCGATTGCGTATGTAATTGATGCCCCGGGTGTAGTTGTCAGATTTGAGACAATGACCGATCCACCGCAACCATCACCGGTATCGACAGCAGCAGTTGAGCCACCACCAGAACCGCCTCCACCACCGGTTAAAGTGACATTGACAAAAGTCACACCAGTAGGAACCGTCCACGATGTGCCCGATGTGAGAGTTAAGCGACGAGGCGTTTTAGGATCATTTGTAGGTACCGTGTTGATTGCCATTAAACGATCTCCACTCCGGCGATGTGAAAATTGACTGTGATTGCCGACGCCGAACCTGTGACGGTCTGAGTTGCAGCTAAAGGTTGTTTTAGATCAATGTAAATTGTCGAATTAGCCCCGATTGCTGTCGTGGTGTGTATTGATGTGGTGGCCAGCGCAAGGCTAAAAGTTGCAGCTGCCGAAGCTGTATTGGTCACAACAATGTTTGTGACAATTGTCTGTGTTGCCGCTGGCGTCGTGTAGAGCGTTGAGCTTCCTGTAGTGGCAGCACCTCTAAAAATCGTTTTTGGTGTTGTAGCCATTTTAGAAAACTCCCATCAAGATTTGCGTCATTTGCTGACTCAGCGTGCTGTCGATGGCATTGCCTAAATCGCGCATTGCAAGCGCACCATCTTTAACAAAATCTGTATCCGCTGGCTCGGGCCAGCCATACACCGGACTAGTTGCCATTTTTTCTCCTTATTCGTATGCGTACCATGGTACCGTCGGATTGACGTCCTGCCATTGTTGTGTTGGATCAACATCTTGCCAGCGTGTCGGCACAATCGACAAGGATGAATCCGTAGTTGTCAAAGCCATGGCGGCTTGATACTGATTGAATACCAATCGCCATCCTTCGACAAAACCTTTGTATGTGTTGTGGATGATGCCTAATGGCAGATTTAAGATTTGGATTGGCTTGCCTAAATACATGCCCAAAAGCTCATCAAGATCGCCCGAGGTAACAAAGCTTGAATCCAGTTGGATTGTAAAGCTTGAAAGGTTAGATTGCGGATTCGATCTGAGATTGACATACCGATCGGCCTGATACTGTGCTTCGGCTGTTTTTTCAAGCTCTGTGGTAATCGATGCAGCTTGTCGGCCATAAATGGCAATTGAGGTTGCATCATCGCTTGTGACCGTGGCATTTGCCTTGTATGAAAGCAAGACATCATTTGTCAGGTCGTTGAGCGTTGTATTGCTTGAAACTCCACTTGTGAGAATGTAAGACTCCGGGATGGTCAAATAGCCATTTGCTTGCACATCATTCAGGCGATGCGATTCGTTGGCATAACCAACCTTGCCATCGGTTGTCTCATAAATGTAGCCAAAAGCCATTTGAGCATAATAGGCAGCTAGTGAATAGGCATCTGTTGGGTTGGCTGCTCTGGACGTGAATTCATAAATTGGTGGTGTATCAACCACATCGATCGTGACTCCGGCTTCGGTCAAAATTGTTGTAATTCGATCATCTTCGTACTCTTTTGGATAGGCCGAGGTTCCCACAATTTTTCGAGCCATGAAAGCAAATGGAGCTACCGCCGTGAGTGTCTGCACAACCACATCGGCAATCGCACCGCCGGCATTGACTTCGTTTTGGATGTCGGTGACGATTCCTGTGAAAACGGTGATAGGCGCACCCGTTGAATCATCAATTGTGATGACTAACGAATCATTGATTTGAAATAAGTTGTGAACATTGTTTTGATTTAAAATTCCAACCGATGCGTAGCCGGCGCGAGCTTGTTGCCACACATTTGTTCGGCCATAAGTAATGGTTGCGTTCCACAATGTTTCAGCTGAATAGGATGTGACACCTACTGTGACTGTGGCGTTTGGTACCCATGTCATCCGATTGACACAATCTTTGAGACACCTAGATTTGAGAATGTGCCGGATGTTGTAGCTTCGCGGCTGAGAATCTGTGCAATTTGTCGGGCTGTGCCAATGGCATCGACCGCGCCATTTACTGTGATGTTGATTGTTTGGCCCATGCCTCGTCCAATTGATCCGGCTCTATTTGAAGCTGAATTTAGCACCGATCCAGTTGTCGATGAGCTGGAAGAATTGCCACCGAATAAATTACCTATGCCATCTTTGATTTTTTTGCCTAGATCAATCAAATCTTTGAATCCTTCAATGATGCGCATGACAACGCTTAAAACCGCGCCCAAGGCAATACCTAAAGCCTGAATCGCTACCTTTAACACTCCACCAATAAAAGGTGCAACATACTTTTTCAAAAATTCAAATAATGCCGTGAAACCTTCCAATGATGCTGTTGTTTCGTCGGTTGAGCCTTTTAATGCTTTTGAAATGCTATTGAAAGCATCCTTGATACCGAGAAAAACAGGCATTGCCACGGCTTTGATAATTTCAACAAATCCGGTAATAACTTCACCCAAACCGCCTTCGCCCCGAAATGCTTCGGCTACCAGCTTAACGATTGGGATCACTTGCTCAGAAAAAATGCTTGTCATTTTTAACATGATTGGAAGTAAAGCTTCACCAATTTTGCCTTTTGCATTTTCGATCTCAGCTGCAAGAATTCTCTGTCGGTTGGCCAATCCGTCCGATGTACGAGCAAAATCGCCTTGAGCTGCCGTGGTCTGCTCCATGATAACCGTCTGAGCTGCAAGGATTTTTTGCTGTGACGTCAAAGCACCCGAACCATCATAAATTCCCATTTTCATGGCTGCGGCTTTGAGCGATGCGTCGTTAAGCAAAACACCATAACGGCGCAACGGTTCGGATTCACCTCTTAAAGCTGATCCAATTGCGTTGATCGCATCTTCCGGCGATGTGTTATTGAATGATGCTAAATCCGAAGCAAGCGTCGTAAATTCGGTTGAAAAACTGACCAATTTTTCTCCGGTCAATCCCGCCGATTTGCCGAAGATTGCAAAATTTGCAGCCGCGTCCAATGCCTGTTGCTTTGTTTGGCCTAAAGCTGTTCCAGCCTTATCAGCGAAAGCCAAAATTGCCTTGTCTGTCTCACCAAACAAAACATTGATTTTAGAATAAGACTCATTGAGATCACTAGCAGCTGTGATGGAATCTCTAGCAAAACCGACAACAGCTTTACCGGCTTCGGCGAAAGCAAATGCACCCACCAATTTTTTGCCAAAATCACCGATCTTTGACCCGAAATTTTGGACATCCTCGGTGCTGCTATTTAGACTTTTCTTGAGATTATCAACATCGGCCAAAATGGATAATTTGAGCGTTCTCGATTCTCCAGCCATTACCACTCCTTAACAATCTTAGAAAATGCCTGTTCCCATTGTGCAATGATTGTCGGCTGTTCTTCTCTTAAAGTCGGATAAATGAAATAACCGGCTGATCCGCCGCGTGGCCCACGACCTGACCACAACGGGAATTGCTTAAACTTATTTGAGCCGAATTCGTAGCCGCCCCATAATTGTTTTGTGCTACCGCCGCCGCTGAATTTCTGATTTACAAAGCCGAATGAAAGCTCACCAATTTTCGATGATTTGCTGACGCGCGATCCTTGGGCGATTCTTTCAGCTGCGCGATTAGGTCGCTTTCCCGATGCTGAAACAATTTTCGATTGAAGATAGGTAGCCAATCCGTTTGACACGGCTTTTGCTTGCTCGACCGATGTTTCATCCATGGCCTTGAAAGCTGAAAGGATTGCGCGTAGGTCACTTTTATCGTAAGTGATGACCTCATCTTCCATTGCGCTGCTCCAAAATCTCGATTGCTGTCAATACATCTTCGGCCGTTTGAAAATCTGATCTCGATAATCCGGTGGCTATCGCTAACTCCCAAACTAATCGATTCAGACTTCCGGATCGATAGCTTTTGGGCTATCAATGTCCCCGATCTTAATGTCTGTCACGGTTTCACACCATGCTTCAAAAGGTTTGACAGGCTTGCCACCGAATTCACGTTTCATGGCGTGATAAGCCAAAAACATCAAATCTGCAATGCCGAGCTTGTCTTGTACCTGTTGAATCGTGTTACCTGTTTTTTGTTCCCATTTCATCCACTCCGGTGGCAATGCAACAAATGTTGCACTGTCACCGGCCGTGAATTCAATTGTGATCGCTAGCTTCATTTTATTGCTCCCGTTTCTATTTCTTAGCTAAAAGTCTCGGTAGGTGTTCCGACTACTTGAAATGACATCGTAACGGTCTGAGCGTCCGGTGCTGTACCGCCGACCGCTGGAAACACAGGCAAAATGTTGAAAGCAAAAACCGCGCCTGTCACAGCTGTCAATGAAACTGCCAATGTCGTGTTTGGTGCGCTTTCGCAGGCTGTCCACATTGCTTCCAATAATGAACCGGATGCGCCCCAATCTGCAAGCATTTCAACATCTAGAGTCCAGGAATCATCGATCGCCTTGTAAGCGCGGCCGTCTAAAGTTTGGTATGTCTCAATAGTGTGTTCATTTGTAAGTGTCACCGATGTTGCTTGTGCATCATAGGAAACTGTTGCAATTGTGAACGCTAAATCGCGTCCGGTAATGATAGTAGTTGGCAATTTATTTTCTCCTTAATTGGTGTAGTAGGTGCTTACTTGTAAATCGGCCGTAAGGTATTTACCAGCACCGACTTCCAATGGTTGTGGTTGATTGACATTGCCGACTTCGTAGCCGGCTGGCATTGTGCTTATAATGCTGATCATAAGCTGTTCTAAATTGTCTAAAGCTGCGGCATTGTTTGAATAACCGACTACGCCCGTCACCGTCAAATTTACTTTGACTTTTGTGGTTGATCCGTTGATAAGTAAGCTTTCAAGATACGGCGCATCCGGGATTAAACAAATGCTAGGAGACGTCATTGTCTCTGGAATTCCGTTGTACACATTCGCTGCAATTGTCGAAAGTGCGTTTTTCAATGGCGTGCGGATGGCTGATTCAATTGTCATTGTGCCATCGTTTCGACATCTAAAAATGGCCCCAAAAGGCCAATAACTCTGTTTGTAAGACTTCTACCTAAAATGAATGGTTGCGGCTGAAATGTGTCAGACATGATTTGATTGCCGGGAGCTGTAATGCTTTGAAAAATCTCAACCGATACAACCAAAATTGCGTTTTCAATTGGTGGGGTATTTGCGTACAGCTGCGCGGCTGACCCACCGGATAAGGTAGCCAATGCGTTAGGAATGAACGGCAATGGGTATGTTCGATCAGCCGCGGCTGTTGCTGCCGTAAATGTGTATGGCTCAATCCGATCATCGGTGACTGTATAGGTCGCGTTGTAAGCTCCGGCCCCGGTAACGACAACAGACTGCCCCGGCACAAAATAGTTTGGCCGTTGTGTGGTGAAATAAATGACGGAATCACTCACATTGGCAAATGTCACCGATGATTGGTATTGCGTAAGTAAAGGCAAGATCGTTTGCTCGGCGGAATCTATAAATGAATCAAGCTGAGCATCCGAGTACAAGGAAACCGAGACGCCAAGAATCGTTCTCAGCTGTGAGGCTGTGACTATTGCTGGCATCTCGGTTCCTTTCGTATCAGCGATGTTCGGGAGCGACCATCACCGATGATTGATTGTTAGTTTTGGTTCCAGCATGCGCCAAATGGAATCTTTGGTGCAATTGCGCCGTAGCCGTAATACAGGATGTCAATGGTTCCATCGCTGTTGATGTTGGTGCGTAGGTTGAAGCGTGGTGATTCATACCATGTCCATGCATCTGGATTGACAACAACCATTGAGAAATCTCCGGTTGATGTTGTTGGGCCAGCGTTACCAATTGAACGTGATACATAAAGATTTAGGCCCGGTGAAACTACACCGCGCAATGAATCTCCGCGTACATTGCCAGCTGCGTTTGATGGCTGAGCTGCATTGTAAAGAGGTGCGCCATTGTCGTTGTAACCCATGATGTTTGTCCATTGTCCAGGTGACACAACAATGTTGCGAGCAAATCCAAGTGATGATCCATAAACAGCACCGGCGGCTTGAGATGTGTAGCCCAAGAATCCTGTAGCTGTGTTGGCGTTAACACCTGTCTGTTGTCCAGCTGCAGCAATTGTGCCAACAGCGAATTCATCGGTTACTTTTGCATAAGCAAATTCAAGATTCTGCAAAAGAGCTGTTAGGTACTCTGGACGGCTTCGGTCGATCAATTCAACTGTTGAGATTGCGCGGCCTTTGAAAGATTGAACAGGTACGCTTAAAAATGTTGCTGTGAGGTTTGATTCTGTAACAGCTGCATTTTCTGCAATGTTGGCAACCGTTGGCACGCCTGTGACACGAGGAATTTCGAAAGTCATGCCTTCGCCAACCAATGTTTCACGGCTTAGCGCATCGATCATTCCGCGATCAGCGTTTGCCAATGCATTGACGATCTGTGTGCTTTGTGGTGTTGGGATCATGCCCGGTGCTGTTGATGTGGTGTTATCGGCAGCCTTTACATACTGACGAGAATCCTCATCATGCAAAATTGTTGCCTTGAGATAATGCTCGAGGTATGAAACCTTATTGACAATTGGTGATCGTGGTGCTGTGTAATAGGCAGGTCGTGATGACGCCTGTACAGGTTCGACTTCTGGAGCTGCTACCGGTTCAACGGCAGGAGCGGCTTGTTCGGTAGTGTTTTCCACTTTGTCTCCTTCATTTGGGTTTGTTGTCTCTGTAACTGTTTCAGTTTCAGAATCCTGATTTGCGGCTACCTCTGAGACGCGAGCTGATCGAACAGCTGGCTCCGTAACCAATGCAACGGCTTTAAGCTGGCCATTGATGACCTTCATTGTGCCGTCCTTTTGCATTTCGTAATTGTCCACAGCAAGTTCAATTGAGAATCCATCGCGTAATCCTTCCATTGCCTCTGTTAGCGCATCGGTGCCAGCTGTTGTGTTAGCAATTTTGAATGTTGCTGTCATTTCCTTGTCATTGACACTCATGGCAATGCTCTTACCAATTCTGCGTGTGTTGTCATGTTCAAGGTTGAGGAAAACATCGTTCGGCTGAATTGATCCGCGAGCAAAAACGACCTTGCCTGTTGATGCATTTGCGTGTTCGTTGAACGCAACAATGCGGCCGGTGATTGTGCGTGAATCCGAATCAGCTGCCGTGATTTGCATTGGTGTTGTTAGCTTCATGAGATCATGTCCTCCATTTGTCTAATTTCATCGGTGGTAATTGCACCGATTTCAAATAAAATCTTGTAAATCTCGGCACGCTCTTTTTCTGATCCGCGCAAGTACGCCTTCAAATCAAATTCCACACGCTGTGTTGATGGCGTAAAATCTGGCATTGAAAGTCTTGATGTAATGCTGTTCATTAGCGGCAAAAGTGAAAAATCCAACAAAGTTTGACGCGCCGTGCTGGCGTTTGCATAGGTCATGGATGATCCAGTCGGCGCATCAATAAAGTACGCTGGAATTCCCACAGCGCGAGCAAGTTCGGTTGCAATAATTTCTCGAGCTGCATTTAGGCCAATTTGCTCCGGTGTAAATCCAACGGTGGTCAATTCAACATCGGCGTTCAAAAATGCTGTGCCACGATTTCGGCGTGCTGCGCCCCATGCATCAAGTAGCTTAGCAATGCGGTCGGCTGGCAACGCTGTTCCATTTGATTTCAACACCATCGATGGCACAGGTTCGCGCGCGTACATTGCAGCTGCTCTCTCAAGCTCTGCACCTGCGCGAATTGTGCGACCTGCTCTGTTCAATAAACCTTCATCGTTTCCGTAGAAAACGACAAGTGATCCAACACCTGTCATTGGTACGCGCGATCCATCAACCGTGTAATACTCAATTTGTGTGCCAATTGAATTTAAGAAAACGCCGACACGATTAGGAGCAACGCGCCACATTTGTCGCACGCGACCTGTGTCAGCAAACAAATCCATAATCTGAAAATAAGAAAATCCTGTGAACAATAAATCCTCAGCGGCCCAACACCATGATGCTGCACCCGGCACGCGCTTATCTGGATCATTTATCACAACAGGTGAATCAATAACCTGACCTGTTGCTTTATCTCGAGTCACCATTGGGATGGTTGCGATTGAATTACAAATCATGTTACGTGCGCGTGCAATTGCAGGAACGCTCATTGCTTCCTCGCGACTTGCTAGGTAATCAGCTCCACCAAACGGAAAAAATGCATCAAGCGTTGGAGCTGGCCCAATTTGTGCAGTTACATCCGCGCCGTGTTGTACTACGACGGATTCAATAGTGCGCTTTCGATCGAATAATCCCATGAACGCATTTTCTCAAAATGTCAAGCATCAACCCACTAAAATGTCGATTTCGGTTTCTGGGCGTGTCGCGTAGTGTGTACACAATGCGGCTGCTACGGCGGCACAGACGGCCGATTGGCTGGCACGCCTTCCAATTACCCAACCACCATCGCCGCGACGTAATTGCACAGCTGACAGCATTTGTTCAGTAAGTGATGATTGATTTCGATGTTTTAGCCTGCCGCTATTTATGGCACCCAATAATTCGTCACAAGCTTGCGGATAGTCGGCATCCATGTCATGAATCGGGATACCGGCTGGCTGCATGCGAGCTGCAACAGCTCCGGATGTTCGGCGGCTGTATAACAAATACTCAATTGGGTATTTGCGGCAATAGCTGGCTGCATCGTTGGCAATTGCCCGATCATCAAGCTGAATTGTGTTTTCCCATGTGTGAAGCAATTTGACCACAAAGCTTTCAGATTCAAGTTTTTGTGCCGCTACAAGTGCGGCATGTTTTCTGTCCGGTGAAATGTCAATGGCCATCCATGTGAGCTTGTCATCCTCAAGATCGACTGTTTCATCGCCACATTCTTGCCACTCTTTCGCTCCGACCACGCTAGAGATAGTTTGAACCCATCTGTTCAAAACCTCCGTCATTACTACATCGGGAGGATCATTGAAAACAGCTCGAATGTTGTCCGGGTGAATCGTGATGTTAAGTCCGGGATTGGCAAAGGCCGCATTTTCCAATGTGATCTCATCTGTGGGTGCAGACCATTCAAAATAACCTACATCGTCGGTCGCGCCACTAGCTGCGGCCAATCCGCGCTCTCTCAGTTGATTCAACACAATTGAATGACTATCTCCAGCTGAACTAAAACAATTGACCTGTGGATTTTTAGCCGCCATCAAGGTATAGCGCATCGATGCAAAAGTTTCCATGTCGTGCATCTCTCGGATTTCATCCATGTGAACTGTTTCCGGTTTAGACAATCCACGAGCTGCCGATCCCCCGGCTTTAATAATAAATCTACAGCCATCCATGGTTTCGATCTCCTCGGCTCCGTGTTGCCATCGGATTCGTTTGACTTGCTTGGCTAAATCGTCATGGCTTTCAATAATCTGCACAATAGATCTAAATTGCTCGAGCGATGTCACCAATCTGTGAGCTGTGGAAACCTGTAGCGATTCCTTCCAATGAAACAGGCCCATCATGATCCGAGCCATCATGTAGGTGGATTTTCCATTTTGCCTTGCAACGGACGCGACGGTCACCGGATGGTAATACCTTCCATCGGGCTTAAGCTTCAAAGAATGTTCGGCCAGCCATTTTTGCCACGGCATAAAGCCGCCATCAATGATCTGCTCGGCAAAATCGATCAATTCAAAGCCGCGTGACGGTAAATCATTGAGTGGTGAGTGGATTCGTGGAGCTGTTATCGTCGAAAAAACCGATGTGAGCCGATTTGAGCCTGTTTCGACCGTGGGGGGGTCAATGATGACCTGATCATCACTATTCATGACTTATCGACTCGTTTTGGGGTATAAACAACCCAT
>Ga0209500_10002524_pt1 | contig 12893 bp, 26 predicted proteins | sample S_140212_EF_Meta_FD_187323 | JGI IMG/M metagenome (GOLD analysis project Ga0209500, IMG submission 187323) | Freshwater microbial communities from Lake Simoncouche, Canada to study carbon cycling - S_140212_EF_MetaG (SPAdes) (version 2) | ecosystem: Environmental > Aquatic > Freshwater > Lake ...
GTAAAACAATGGCAGCTAAGGCATTAACTAAAGGTTTGAATAGACCTGATTATTACTTTAACTTAGGTGCTACGCAGGATGCTAGAGCAACCTTAATTGGTAACACTCACTTCGATTCTAAGAAAGGTACTTTCTTTAGTGAATCAGCATTCGTTAAGGCTATCAGTACTAAGAACGCTGTTATCTTATTGGATGAGTTAAGTAGAGCACACCCTGATGCATGGAATATCTTAATGACCGTATTAGACCAGGGCCAACGTTACTTACGTTTGGATGAGGCTGAAGGTTCCCCGATTATCAATGTGGCTGAAGGCGTGACCTTTATAGCAACCGCGAATATCGGGGGTGAATATACCTCAACGCGTGTTATCGATAGAGCAATTATGGACCGTTTCACTACCATTGAGATGGATGTGTTAAACGATGAGCAAGAATTTGGATTATTGAAGTATATGTATCCGAATGTGGGTGATGATGATTTGAAAGCAGTAGCTGAAATCGCTCATCACACTCGTGAGGTAAGTAAAGGTGGTGATGGTAAGTTGAGTTCAATGGTATCAACTCGTGCTAGTGTTGAGGTAGCTGGGTTGTTGTATGATGGATTCAATTTGTTCGAAGCAGCTGAGATTGGTATTTTCCCATTCTTTAGTAACGATGGTGGAGCAGATAGTGAGAGAACTTATGTGAAGCAGTTAGTTCAGAAGTATGTGAAGGACGAGAAGGCTGATGAGAAATTATTCACCGAACCAACGGAAGAAGATTCTGAAACTATTGTTTGGTAGGTTGAGGGGTTAGCCCCCAAACAAACGGGAGGGCTTCGGTCCTCCCATTTTTTTAACCCTATAAAATAAAATAATATGGCACTAAAAATAATAGTAATCGGATTATACTATGTATTGGTAATCGGATTGATTGGAACATTTTTAAAGTTGTTATCAAAGTAATATGTTAAATAAAGCAAACGGAAACGAAGTAATAGATAAGTTTGAAAAGAGTAAACGATTGGATTCGGCAGCTAAATACTATGGCCTATTTTTAGAGTCATTAGGATTTGATTATATGGCTGACCCACAAACAATAGATACCCCAAAGAGAGTAGCTAACGCTTGGTTGGATGATTTGATTAAAGGTAGTATAACAAAGGAACCTGATATCACTGTGTTCCCAAATGAGGAGCATTACAATGGTGTGGTTATTCAGACGGGTATCAAAGTTAATTCAATGTGTGCTCATCATAACTTACCTTTCTATGGATACGCAGCTGTGGCTTACATACCTAAAGAGAATGTAATTGGATTGAGTAAGTTGAATAGAGTAGTAGAATGGTTTAGTAGGAGACCTCAAATGCAGGAATCTCTAACGGCTCAGATACATAACTTCCTAACTGATAAATTAGATTGTGAGGATGTGGCAGTATCAATTAGTGGGCATCACCTTTGTTGTGGTATGAGGGGAGTACAACATCCTGATTCAATAATGACCACCAACAAATTTAGTGGGGCATTCGTAGAGAAAAATAATTTAGTAAGGGAGGAATTCTTACACGCAATACAAATGAATAATTTAAAATAAACGTTATGAGTAATCAAACAAACAACTGGATGGAGAAACTAGCAAAGAGCTATAAGTTACCAGCCGAACAACCCATAGTAAGTAAAGAAAAAATATCGCTCCTAAAAGAATCTCAATTGAAGATTATTATGGGAAGGGATAAAAAAGATTTGGTAAATAAGAAATAATTTCGTATATTTGTATAAATAAAATTAGTTATGAAAACATTTAAAGACATTGAATTTAAGCCAAACCCAATGGGTGAGGATTTTGGAATTGTAAGTAGAACACAATTTGATAATGGATATGAAGCATCCGTAGTAAAGAGCCAATACACCTATGGTGGTGATAAAGGATTGTATGAATTGGCCGTTTTCAAAGATGGTGAAATATGTTATGATACGCCTATTACTGATGATGTGATTGGGTATTTAAGACCGGAAGATGTAACTGATGTAATGGCTAAAATTCAACAACTATAAGATGGCAACTGATATCCTAAGAGGTACAAAAAGAAAACCATATTCATCCTCCAGAGTAAGAAAGATGCGTGGTGAGAGGTTACTTATTAAAGCTAAGAAAGAAGGAGTTACTAATGACCAAGTCCAACATTATTTAGGTAAGTTACAAGCTGCCGGACATATGAGATTGGGTGGTATGAAATCTTTTGATACTAAAATAGATGCGGATGTATTTAGTGATGGTAAGGCCATAAAAAGTACTACTATTAAATTCGATGCAATCATTGAGAAGGGAATGGGTGAGAGACCGCATATGACTGGGTATTTGACATCGGCTAGTGATAGTGATAAACAATATAAATTAAAGGGTTGGTTTAATGAGGATGGGACATTCCGAATTGAACTTGTAAACTAATAAACTATGAGTTATAATAAGTATAGATGGTGGACTAAGGGTAGACCTAATAAACCATTGAACGCTGACGCTCCTTTATTATTGAAGATAAGAAATGGTGACTTTGATTATTCTTATATGTTTAACGAAGCTATTGCCCAAAGAGCATCCGCTGAAGAAGCATATAACCAAACTTATAAAAACTATGGTGGTACTGATGAAAAAAATCGCCAGGAAGCGGCATTAGAAGCTGGGAGGATGAAACGTATCAAAGCCATTAAATTGGAGATAGAAGCCGCTAAGAATGAACAAATGACCCTATGGAAACTACAAATGGAACTTAAAAAAGAGTTTGGTAAGGATTTGTGGGAGAAATCGTTAGAAAGACAGAGAGGTAAGGGTACTTTAGAGGACTTGTATATGTGGTATAAGAAACAAATTAAAGAAGGAACTACCAAATCCGAAATGGATATCCAATTAAAAAGATGGAATACTAAAGGATTGGAATATTTATTCTAAATAAAGAACATGGATAAATTAATAAAATTAGAATCTATTAATGTATGGGCTGGACCGTTAGGTGTAATGCCATCGGATGAAAACAACCTACCAATAATGGAGGAAAGTAGAAGCTGGACAAGTTTGGAGAATGAATGGTTCGCTAACCTTTCAGTAGAAGATAAACAATTAGTAAACGAAATTATAAACAAAAACAAATAACTAAAAGTTATGGAAATCGTAAAAAGCCGTTATGGTGTAGAACGTTCAATTGAAAGAATCAATTTGAACAAAGTAAGAGTGATGGGTGAATCTCAATTCATTCGTAAATCAACAAATAAACATGATGAGATAAGCATGTTTGATTTTGAAGGTGGTCCTTGTTATTCGGTGGGAGCTAAATTATTCTTCGAAAACATGAATTGGAGAATTAACGCAATCGAACCGATGGCTAGTAAGTTTAAAGACCTTCATGAGGTGAACCTACACATTGAACCAATTTGGAGATAATGACATTTGAAGAATTACAAAGGCAAGAGGTTGAGAGATTAAACAACGCTTTGGTTTCTCAATCACTTCAGCCCGAAGATAAGAAACTACTTACTAAGAAAATGTTCAATCCTAAAACAGGTGAACTACAACTATTTGTTGATAATGGTAAAGGTGGTGTAAAGATGGCGGCGGTGAATATCTTCGAATAGAACGAACCCCTTTGGGGGAGTCGTAGGTAAAAATTTTTGATAGTGGATACTTATTAGTATGAAAATACTAATTCTAAAAATACAAGCTATCATCCTAGCACTAGGTGTTGGGATATACGAATATTATATAAAAGGTGGAAACAAACCATTTTAAAAATAAATAAATTATGGCATATAGTGATAAGGTATTGGACCATTATAGTAACCCTAAGAATGTAGGTACGCTTGATAAGAGTAAATCTAATGTGGGTACGGGATTGGTAGGAGCACCTGAATGTGGTGATGTGATGAGATTACAAATTGAGGTGGAGAACAACATTATAATTGATGCTAAGTTCAAAACCTTCGGATGTGGTTCGGCAATTGCATCATCTTCGGTAGCAACTGAATGGTTGAAAGGAAAAACATTGGATGAAGCAATGACGATTGATAATATGGATTTGGTTGAGGAGTTAAATCTTCCACCGGTTAAAATCCATTGTTCGGTTTTGGCAGAAGATGCTATCAAATCGGCTATCAATGATTATAGAGTAAAGAACGGATTAGAACCAATTAAGTTTGAAGATTCACATATATAAAAAAGTAAAGTATGAGTTTTATTATTGGTAAGAGTTGTGTTGATTGTATGGATACTGCGTGTGCTAGTGCATGCCCGGTAGATTGTATTCACGGACCTATTGATGTAGAAGGTTCGGGTGGTGAAATTGAAAGAGATGGTAGAGCTGCATTTCCCGGTGGGCAGATGTATATCAATCCCGATACTTGTATAAATTGTGGAGCGTGTGTACCGGAGTGTCCTGTTTCTGCTATATACGAAGATGAGGATTTGGCTATCAAAGCTGGAGATGAAGAATCAGTACATAAGAACTATGGCTTCTTTGGATTAAAATATAATTAATGATAATAATTGATGTAACAAAGTTCAGCTCTATTGAACAGGCCCTTAAGGTGTATAAAAACAAACACAATAAGATAGGAACTGTTAGGGAATTAAGAGATAGGCAAGTATTTACTAAACCATCGGTAAAACGTAGAGCGGAAGTAAAGAAGGCAGTGTATATGGAAAAAAAGTTTAACAACAAATAAAAATAAGTTATGAAAGAGTGGATAGCAAAATATCAAAAAGCAATCGTAGGAACGGGCGCTGTGGCTGTGTTAATAGTATGTTACTTCCAACAAAAGGAATTAAGTAAACTAAGAGCGGAACAAAAGATTGAAGTGGTAGTTGGTGGTGATATCGAAAAGGCAAACCTAATTGATTCACTTCACGATGAATTGTTTAATGCCAAAGTAGAAGCTGGTAGATACGAATTAAGTTTAGAACATCTATATGAAGTTAATCCTAAAGCCGCTAAAGAGTTTGATGATTTTATGGCGCACGAAACTGAATAACTATGGTAACCTTAGAACCTAAAGCATTAGAGCACGTAATCCAATTAATGATGGAAGGTGGTTTGACGCCCGATACCCATAACTTAAGAGTTGGTATCAAAGGTGGTGGGTGTAGTGGGTTATCTTATACAATGGATTTCGATGATAAGATAGAACCAACGGATGAAGTAGTACAAGCGGATGGATTGAAAGTAGTAATAGATAGAAAGAGTTTGCTATACCTATATGGAACTCAATTAACATATTCAGATGGATTAAATGGTAAAGGATTTCAATGGGAGAATCCAAACGCATCCCGAACTTGCGGATGTGGTGAATCATTCTCTCTATGATAAAAAAAATACTATATCTCATATTAGGAGTTAGTATGACCTTTGGTATTGTATTTGGAATAATGTGGTTAGCTATTAAAATAAATGATTGGTTACACAATGAAAAAATGGATTCCTAAAATATTGGCCTATATTATAATGTTACCGGTATTGGTATTTGCATTAACACTTTCCTTTATATGGAATTTTATTTTAATAGTAGACATGATATGGGTTAATATTATAAGACGTTATAAATCGGGTATTAAAGAAATTAAAAAAGATGACAAAAAAAGAGAAGAAAGCTACAAATAGAAAACGTATCCAGAAGCAAACCAGAATGGAACAAAGGAAGGCTGGGATATATAGACAAAGAACTTAATAAAGAACTTGCATGCCATGCGGGTACCCCTTTAAAATTGCTTTTATAGGGTAATTCCACCCATATAACTCATTGAAAATCAATCGTTTATAAGACGTTGAAAATCAATGAGTTATTTTTTGTCAAATATTCCATTGCTATGTCAGGGAATTTTCGTATATTTGTATATAACAAACAACCAGTGGTGCGGATGATATATTACTATTCATATCCATTGGTATTAACAACAAAAAACCTGAAGGTGAATAGGTAACCTTAAAAACTATGGAAAATTTAGAATTCCAAGACAGAAATGGCATTATTACAAATGCATTACTTGAATCATTCAAAACATTAAAAGTAGAAAGATTCGAAGCAACGGCTCACACCAAACAAGAGCTAAGTGACTTAATCGTAAAGTACCAATCGGGTGTACTTAGATTACGAAAGAGAAATCAAATCGGTAAGATTAAGTTACACACAAAAAGAAAGTTCCTATTAGAGAACTATCGTCTTAACAAAGACAATTCCAAACAAACTATGGATGAGTACAACTTAGTAAAAGTTGACTTAGTGGAAGCATTCTTCCGCAACCACCCAATCAATCGTTATATGAATGAATCAGATAACGGTATTACTACACAAGCTAGACTTGTAATAGAAGGTATTATGGGAGTGTGTGTAATCGATTATATTCCAATGGGATGGTCAGATGGGAGTGTATGTTCTATCAATTCTATTGATAAGGGTAACTTCTTAAAAGGGCACGTTATGATATTCGCCAATGAAGTTCAACCAACCGAAGTACATAGTGCAATACCAGTACTTAGATTCACAAAAAGTAGATTGATTCAAATAATAGATACATCAGCCGCAATTGATACGGTACAAATGGAGACCCTTAAGAGACAATTCCAAACGGTATTGGATGATAAACACCAATATACAATCAGAGAGGCGTTTAAAGCAATTGGGTTTGAACCCCTTGTAAATGATTACTTAGATTCTAATGTGGACTTAAGTATCTTAGTTGCCGATGATGATGTAATCCTTAAAGAGATGATTGATACTAACAATATCTTCAACTTATGGGAATCGGTTGTATATTCATTCTGTTCTATATCTAAGGATAGAAAAGATGTGGATTTAGGACAGATTCTATCAGGCATCCTATCCGATGATACAAACAAATATACGGAGTTCTTAAATGGAACTTACGTTAAGAAACTTAAAGATAAACTTAGTGGTTGTAAAGAGTATTATCTATTCCCTGCCCTATTGTTGGAGGGTTATAGATTGGGTTATTCCAAAATCAATTCATCTAGAACTGGTAAGAAACAATTCGCTGAATTGTGTGAGAAATATACGGAGGTTAATAAAACAAATTGGATGAATTCTCCACTTGTATCATTCACCAAAAGCAATATTATCGAAAACAAAGATAAAGTATTGGAGTTGGAAGAAGCAACCAGATTCATATCCATATTCAATGATTCATTGGTAAAGGCTGAACTAACTAAATATGTTACAGCTATCGGTGAATTGGAATCAGCGATAAATAAACATATAAGCGTAAACCTAGCAAATAGAGCAGGCTATTGTGTTAATAACTTAGGGCAGTTTAAATTCGGTGGTAAATCATCGGAGCAAGTTATGTTAAACTTATTGGCATTAATGTATAGTAAGTTGCATAAGAAACAAAGTTTCAATGTGGCACACGTTGTGTTTCTAATAACTCGTATGAGAGTTGCATTAGAGGCAGCATATACAACAAATAGTAAAGGTACATTAGCAATAACCGATTCAGCTATTAAAAGTGAATTCGAATTGTTCTTAACAAAAGCCGGTTGGTTGGAGAGAACGGAATTCCTAACGGCATCATTTGATGTTGCCTATGGTGAGTATGAAAGTGAGTATGGTTCTAATAGTAAGAACGCAGCTTTCCGTAGAAAAGAGAAAGAAAACATTGAGAGATTGTGGGCTGAGTGTTTGGGTAAGATTGGTAAGAAAACCCCAATCCCATTCGTAATCCCTACTGGTAACTTAAACACTAACGAATATTTGGTGTTGGATGACTTGAGAGAAGATTACATTCAGTTGGAATGGTCTCACATTGTATCTGGTATTGATAAGTATCCAAATGGATATCTATGGGGTACTATCCAACGAGGTACTAAAGCGGCATCTAAATATGTGTACGCATCTAAGTATGAGGCATATACAAAGATGATAGAAGCTATGGTAGATAGTAAGGAGTATCCGAAGTCTGTTATAGGAGCTTGGGAGGATGTTATGGAGTACTGGAATAACAACTATAAGCACGATTTAAGTGATATGAAGTAATAACATAAAGCCCCTTGAAAAATAGGGGCTTTATTTTTTGATATATTCAATAAATTTTCGTATATTTGTATAAATTAAGTTATATGGCACTCAAAAAGCTAATGAAGGGATTAGAAGCATCCCGTAAAAAAGAAATGGAAATCCATCCAAAAACATTATTGGGTATGTGGTTTCATAATTTTAAAATGCGTAGTATTGAGTATCGCATTAATGATATTAAAAAAGAATTATCTAATCGTAAAACAAAAAAATAAATGAGTAACATACATAAAACTATAAATGTGAATGTAAAGCCAGGTAAAAAATTAACGGAAGCTGAGTTAGATGAATTGATAGTGGATGATTTAGATGATTTGCCACATGAAATAAGAGCGGCAATTAAAGAATCATTCCAAGCAGAATATGGTGGTAATACAGAAGTTGTAACAGGCCAACCATACAAACCTACGGATTATGATGATTTTCCAATTGGCATGTATGTGGTGAATAAGACGGGTAGGAATCCATCAGCTTTCTTTCGTATATCGGATGAGTTTCAGATTAAGCAAGATGAGGCGTTGGATGTGGTAAACGCATTGGGATTTGTTGAGGTGTTTAACAAATCAATGTTTATGAAATCCGGCCATTTTGAGAATAAGATATATGAGAGAGTGTGTGAGGATGGTATCGTATTAATAATGGTAGATAGTATTGCCGTTAAGTGGGCTAAATCAGTATCTAAATCATATAGAGAAGATAGAAGTATTAACATATCGTTAGTTGGGAACGCATCACCTAAAGAGTTTAATGATATAACATCACAAATAACTCCACTATGTAAGACTCGTAGAGAAAGAGAAAACAATATCTCATTAGTAATACAAACAAATAGAGGTTATGATACAACTTCATTTGAATTACCAAAGCAGAAATTAGATATTGAGTTGGGATATGGTAAAGGATTCAAACCAATTCACGAAAAGATTATACATAAGTTAAACGAACCAAAGAGTAAAGGGTTAGTACTATTACACGGAACGCCTGGCACTGGAAAGACTCACTACTTAAAGTTCTTAGCATCAAAGATTAAGAATAAGAGAGTACTATTCATCCCGCCGTTCTTAGCAGACTTCATCACATCACCGGAGATGACCCCTTTCCTAATTCAAAACGCAGGTTCGGTTCTATTCATTGAAGATGCGGAAAGAGTAATTACGGATAGAAATGCTGGAGGTGGTAATGGTGTATCAAACATCTTAAACATTACGGATGGTATTCTAAGTGATATTCTAAACATTCAGATTGTAGCAACATTCAATATGGATAAAGCTAAGATTGATTCGGCACTACTTCGTAAAGGTAGATTGATTGCAGAACATAAGTTTGATGCACTACCAATAGAAGATGCACAAGCTCTTATAGACCATTTAGGGTTTGATTATAAAGCTGATAAACCAATGACACTAACTGAAATATATAACTTAAGTGAAGTGGAATATAAGAGTGAAGAAAAGAGCAAACCAACAATAGGATTCAATAGATATTAATATGAATTTTAAAACACGTAAGTTAATTAAATACGAAGATTTAAATGCTAGAGGTACACTCTTTGGCGGACAAGTATTAAAATGGATTGATGAGGAAGCATCTATATTTTGTATATGCCAATTATTTACTAGAAGTATAGTTACCAAAGCAATGAGTGAGGTGAACTTCGTATCATCTGCTAAGTTGGGTGATGTTATAGAAATAGGATGTGAGTTAATCCAATTTGGTAATACATCAATAACAATAGCTTGTGAGGTTCGTAACAAAGATACAAAGAAAACTATCATCAGAATAGATAAGATTGTATTTGTAGCAGTAGATGAAAATGGAAAACCAACCCCACATGGAATAATTAAATAATGAAAGAGTACATTTGTCAATATTGTGGTAAATCTACTTATGATGTAGACATAGATTATTTGGTTGGATATGACCATTTAGCTTGTGATTTGGAAAGACATAATAAAGCCTTTCCAAAAAAGAAAAAACCAATGGAGATAAAAAATTGGAATAAGTTGAGTAATAGTAAGTTTGATGTGATGGGAGCTAGTTTTTTTATATCCGATACTAGCCATGCTAGTAATTTATATACGGCTTGGGTACACCCATTGGATAGTAGTGAGGCATTGGTTAGAGTTACTTTATTTTCAAATGATATGCATTTACAAATTAAGGTACTCCCACCTGCAGATTATGATAGTAGTATGACACCAATAGAATTAACTACAACAATGACTAAAGTACACTTATCAAACCCATCTATCTTTATACAAACAATAGCTGAGGGATTATTAGATGACCCAAGTGTAAGAGATATAATACAATTTGTAGGTAGAAAGCAAGATTTAAATATGAGAAGCAAGGGTGTGGGTTATTCGCCAGGACCTGGTCTTAGTGGAAGTAGTGGAAATAATCTTTGGTAATATCAAATATTTTTCGTATCTTTACATTATGAATATATTAATAGGATTTCTTTACGGGTTGGTGGCACAGGTATTAACTTTCATGCAACTGCAGGGTAGTATAAAATATGGTTGGTATGAAAAATATCCAATGGTAATAATTTTAGCATCTATACCTTCTGGTTGGTTATTCCTAAAATCAGTACAACATTTTGTTATTGCATTTGGTGGAGAAATTTGGCCATCTCGTTTGATAGGATATGGAATTGGTGTAGTGATATTTACCTTAATGAGTTATTACCTATTTAAAGAACCACTAAATGCAAAAACATTAGTTTGTTTAGGATTGAGTGTGGCTATAATACTAATACAAATTCTTTGGAAATGATAATCAATATTTTACCGGATGAGTTAGAGCCGGAGTTTAGAGAAAGTTGGAAGATGGGGGTTATAACGCAACCATCTATCGATTATGCCGATAATGCAATTTGGGCAATTTTTGAAGCTAAGCAAGTAATTATATTTAGATTCAAAGAGTATGGATTTATACATGATAATAGATTTAACAATTACTTCATATCAACTGGGGCAGCTGGAATAACTATACGAATTGAAAAAACAAAAAAATAATATATATGAGTACTTCAGAAATTATCGGACTTTGTATGATAGCTAGTGGGTTGTTCATCGCATATGAAATGTGGAGAGCACCAATGATGGATGAGAATGGCAGGATTACAAAGGAAGGCAACAAATTATCAGACCTCTTTAAGAAAAAAAAGTAGTTATGAAAGTAGAATTTAAAGATACATTTTTTGAGAGTGTAGAGAAATTGGTATGGTATGATACTAACCTATGGAAAGTATGGGCAGCTATAAGATATGATATTCCATTGTTCTTTAAGAATGTATGGAGATTCAGAAAGGAGTTATATAATCACCAATGGTGGGATTATCGTTTCCATTTAGAAATGATGTATCGCTCTTTGAGTATTATGGAGAGGGGAATGAGTAAGGATGGAATGGAAGTTAGAGAGACCCGAAATGTAAAGTTAATAATGATGCGTAGAGCATTGGAATTACTTAAGCATAAATTGGATGATGATTATATCCAAAGAGCTGAATTAGAATTGGGTGAAATCAATCATAGTGAATTTGAGTTTGAGAAAACGGAAGATGGAAATTATAGATTGATAGATAATGATACGGAGGAAGATAGAAAGCATGCTAGAAAAGTATATAAGAGAGCAAGGGTTATAGAAGATAAAGAGTGGAAGGAATTATGGAGCATCTTCAGGGGAAACAAATTTACTACTTGGGAGAAATACGATGGTAGTGATTTGAGAGGATGGTGGGACTAGAAGTCCAACAAACTGGTAAACAAACAAAAATCAATAGAATGGTGGGAGTTATTATTTTTGTTGTTGCCGCAACGGCGTTACTAAGCTGGTCTTGGGTTAGAGGGATTGACTACATGAAGGAAAACCACCCTGATTACAAAGGGGAAGATTTTTTGGACTGGGGTGATGATGATGTAACTAAAATGGCAGGTAGAGATGGTTGGGATGACAACACTGTACACACAGAAGGGGAGATTGGGTAGTAATACTTAATCAACTTATTTAAGTTATGTTTAGGCATGACCAGGCATACTATTAACTTTATTTTATGAAAGTTTGGATTAACGGAACATTTGATATTTTACACATTGGACATATAAGACTTCTCAATTTTGCCAAATCATTTGGTACTATTAGAGTTGGATTGGATACTGATGAGAGGGTTCGTGAGAAAAAAGGAATACAAAGACCGTTTAACAAATTAGAATATAGAATGGAATTTATATCTGCAATTGCCGGCGTTAATAGTGTTGTATCATTTGGCACTGATGATGAACTTCGTAATTGTATAAAGGAATATGAACCCGATGTAATGATTATTGGTGGTGAGTACAAATATAAAGAAATAATAGGATTGGAGCATGTACCTCATATTGAATTTTTTGATAAGATTGAAGGTATTAGCACAACTAAGATATTGAATGATGAGAAATAAAGTTTTAGTTATAGGGGAATTGTGTACTGATGTTTTTAAGTATGGAATAACAAATAGGAAATCACCAGAAGGTAATGGTCCTGTTTTCATTCAAACGGATATAGTTTCCAGTAATGGTATGGCTGGTAATACGGCTATGAACTTGGAAGCTATGGGTTTGGATGTTGATACATATTTTGATAATGGAAAGATTATGAAAACAAGATATGTGAATAGGGATACAAACGAATTGTATTTGAGAGTGGATGTGGATGATACTACTGATAGAATAGATATTTACGATTTACCTGATTTGGTAAGATATGATGCGGTAGTTATATCGGATTATTGTAAAGGATTTCTAACAGAAGAAGATATTGATAAGATAGCATCAATGGCTAAGTTTACAATATTAGATA
>Ga0209500_10002526_pt1 | contig 12891 bp, 15 predicted proteins | sample S_140212_EF_Meta_FD_187323 | JGI IMG/M metagenome (GOLD analysis project Ga0209500, IMG submission 187323) | Freshwater microbial communities from Lake Simoncouche, Canada to study carbon cycling - S_140212_EF_MetaG (SPAdes) (version 2) | ecosystem: Environmental > Aquatic > Freshwater > Lake ...
ATTGTAAGTCAATACTTTAGTGGGCTTGTTTTTATTTTTTTGTTGTTTAATTATATTTTCATGACTATTTTGACTACTATAATTTTTTTTGTTTATATTTATAGGCACAAATGATTTACTATTTGACATGTAAAAATTTTTATATTTTGGCATATTGTTTTGTTTCTTTTTCATTTAAAAACCTTCTATAATATGTCATGCCGTCACTTAATTTATATATTGTTCACCCCGTGTGAATAAAGAACAAAGTACACATCATCAGTCTGTTTGATCTGTAGTAATATTCCCCCTTAATGGGTTTCCATTTATCTTTCTCCCATACTAAATTGTAAAGGGTGTTATACACCAATTCATAATAAACTTTTTGACAGAACAACTTTTCAGCAACTGCATTAGCAGCTATGAATGTCCCCGGTGGGGAATAATTCATCGTCGTAGATAGATCAGATATAAAGTCTCTGTTATCGATGCTATAAATAGTATCGAAATATATTATACCCGGATTAAATTTATCTCCAAGCTCATGTTTGACAACATTCTTCCAATCTCCATGATAGAAGTTTGCATCTGGATGAGTTTTTTTATTCTCTAGAATGTATTCCAAGTTATTATCAATTCCATGGAATTGACTTTTCTTTTCAATCAAACCAGCATTCAATATTTGATTGATCTCTGAACCGAATGTTGCGTTATCTCCATCCGGTTGCAGGTTGCATAAAGTCCAATATTGCTTGTCTTTTGCAATTTTCTGATTTCCAGTTGTGGCCCGATAAAGGTCTATCATGACCTTTCTTGCATCATGCTTGCGCTTGCTTTTATGGTAATCAGGTTGTTTTGTTTTTTTTACCACGACTTGACCTCCTCTTGATAGGCTTAACTACTTCACGGATGATTGGATCGATTATTTTTCGATCTCTTGGTATTTTGCCCAGTTTACGAGCAGCATTGTTCACAGCTTCTATTATTCTACTCAATTCTGGATTTGTTGGTATCCTTTCATGAATGTCAAGAAACACATTGACATATTGCCGAACAAAATCCTTGAGCTTTTCTTGGCTAAATCTATCATGCTGTTGCTTAAAGAACTTGCCCATACGCTGCATTAGCTTTGTGCTAGCAGTTCCTTCAAAGAAGCTTTTGCCTTTGATATTTTTTTTAAATATAGTTTCAAAACCTTCTTTGCGAATCCAACTACTAGCATAGCCGTCGATCCCAGCCCTAATCTGTTTGTTAGTGGCATCGCAACGCCTTGCAACATCAATATATAAAGCTGCAACAAGCTCATCTCTAGGAACAGGAACAATCATATACTTTTCGTACTTTTTAACGATAGATTCAATTTCTTCTTTGATTTCATCTGCATCTTTAATATCTTTAGATGCAAGCATGGTAACTAATTGATACACCTCAGTCTTGATCTGATGATATTTTTCAATTTCAAAAACATCTTGCAGATCAACACCACCGTCATCTTCATCACCATCTTCATCGTCACTATTTGTAGACACATTATCCACAGGGGGTCTGATGACTGGAAGTTTAATTGGATAAAACAAATCATCGTAGATAGACATGGCTAGAATTGCATTAAAATAATCTGTAAACTTGTTCTTCAGTTCATCGCCATCATTTTCCCAATCAGTAAAGTGTTCAATGTAACAAGTCATAACGATGTTATGCTTAAGTTGGTATCTGCGAGTAGCCCTACCCATTTTCTGTATAGGCTGTAATACATTGCGATCAAGAACTAAATTATGTACTCTAGAGCATGCAGGCCAATCTGTGCCTTCCCTACCAATCATACAAGTCACAACACAATCAAAATCTTTGTTTTCTACAAGCAATCGTTGTTTGTCATTATCTTGATTATAAATCAAATCAAGAACACGATTGCTGCCATAAATTGTTTTCATTTTACGAACTAATTGTTTTACCCATGCTACTTTATCGGTATTCTTGAAAATTCCAGTATTGTCAGAAGGAACGATAATAATATGTTTTTGAGCTTTTTCTTTCTTGACAGTCTGCTCAAGAATATTTAGCAAATCCTTCCCATCGGAAAAAGCAGAGAAATTCATTGATAGTCTATCAATACCTGTGCTTTTCCAGAAAGTCATCCAATCAACTTTATATTGCTTAAACTTACCAAGGTCCAAGTTATGAAGAATGCTTGCACGGTCACCACGAAACATTGTGGCAGTAGTGCAATGCAAATGCCCAGACAAGCTTATTAATTCTCGTATAACACGACCTAACTGATTGCATCCATCATCATCATGTCCATCTAGTCTTAGATGATGTACTTCATCAATTCGAACAGCAGTTGTTTTAGCAACAAACTTCTTTTCAACATCAGTTAAATTTTTCCATACCGCTACCAATGTTGGATAACAGCAAACAGCTAACCCATGATCAAGGATTTTCAAAGACTTCATTCTATTTGCGAATTTAGCATCTGGAGTTTTTCCAAGAAGGAATGCACGAATGTTAGCTTCATTCTTTTTATTGACAAGTTCACAATAATTTTCAGATATCTTCCATTCATATGGAAAACCATCAATATCAATTCTGCTAAATTGTTTATTACCTTCGGCATCAATATACTCCATTGAGAAATTATTGCCAATATTTCTCTGCGGAGCAATAAAAAGCTGTTTTCTTTTGAAACTGTTAGAGATGAGATCATGCCCAGCCAAAGTATTTTGTACGATGGTCTTCCCACTACCAGTAGGAGATACATAAATAGTAAGAGGATGGCCTTTAAGCTTCTCTACACCTTGCTTTTGATATGAACGACCATTTGCTCCAGCTAACTTCACATCGTTCAAATTTTCACGATAGGTAAATTCCCGCTTAGAAGGACGAACTCCAACATGGGAAAAGCCCTTCGGAACTACACCTTTCACAATTTGCTTCATGCTCATTGAGTAACCTCCTGTACTAGTAATGATTGACTTGTGGTTAAGCAAACGAGAAATTAGTTTCGCCAGTTGTTTTACCGATGAAATTTAAGATTGTCTACTTGAATTGTTTTTTGAATTAAATGAAATCGCCCATGTATTCCATGTTATCAGCCTTTAAAAATAATATAGATGGTGTTAAGCCATCATCTGGCATGAATCCCATACTTTGCTCTTCTTTGATTCTTTTCTCTATGATTTTACCAAACTTTTTATCCATGCTTGCTTTGACGACAACAAGTTGCAACAAAGATTTATTTCTTGAACAAAAGTAAACAACTATGCCTTCGTTTTCTTTAACTCTATATTTATCAACTTCCCTGAATCCGTAATACCTATCTAAATATTGTTCTTGTGCCTTCAATAGATCTCCTTCTGTTTCTCTCTCAACCTTGTTGAGATAGACTAATTCTCCTTCCCTAACAGACTCATCAGTTTTAGACCAGTCAAGAATATCACCGTCACAATTAGGATAATAAGGACAGCTGATATAATCAATTTCTGGACCAGCTATAACCTTATATTCTTTAACCATAAATACACTTCCGCAGATCAAACATTTTTTTTTGCCATCAAAATCTTTATGCTGATCAAGAGGGCTGTTTTTTTCCAAATAATCTTTTTTGTTTTTGATGTAAAGTTCTCTTGGCCCACCACTCATTAGAAAATCTTCAATCCGATAATCTTTTTCTACTTCAAATTTTATTTTTCTTCCTATGAACTTTTCCTTACCGCCATCAGGGGTAAAATCAAAATAAAAATCCCCATCATTTTCAGTTACTGTTAATTCTCCACTTAAAGCATCGAATTTTTCTAAAATTTTAATTAGACGGTTTTGTAACCCTTTAATGGTTACATCATTTTCGTAAATGTTGGTTTCACTTATGGAACTACTCACAATAACTCTACTTTTATCAAACTTTTTTTTGATAAATGAGATTATTTCTCCACCAGCAAAAGCCATGTCGTCAAATTCAATAACCTTCATAGTTCCTCATAAAAATTATTAATTAAGCACATCAATAATATTATAGTTTTGAACAAGCAGTTATTGATGGAAGGTATGCGTTTTTAAATAAAACCATTCCTGTGCAAGCACATTTTTTTTTGGCACAAACATATCCTTGTTTATTGATATCAGAACATGCATTGTATTTACAGGCGAGAAAAGGCTCTGTTACAATATCAAGAAACTTTTGTGCAAAAGTTTTTGCTTCTTCATTAGTAATTCTATCATCATTGCCCTTTGAAACTAAAATATAATATATTTCTCTTACATTATCTATATTTTGTATGCAATGATCATCATATGACCCAGTATTATCATATAGTTGTGCTATTCCGTCTGTTTTTCCGGGTACAATGATAAAATGATTGATTGATGGATCACCACCATCGAAATTTGTTTTGAAAAATACAGAATAAAGAACATTATTAGACTTAATTGGATAAATTATGGTTGAATCTGTTGCAGAACCATCTGAGCCAACATCACCAGTAATAGAAAATTCAGATATATGTATGTTGGACGCAACTAAGACAAACATTCCGGGATACATGTTCGTAAAATATCTGCTTCCAGAACCAAAATAGGCATCTCCATTCAGGATTTTACCATCATTTGGCTCTGGTAAATAAGTATATTCATATGGAGATTCTGGATCATAATAATCGCTGTAATCAACGCTGTATGATTGAGTATGAGTAGAAGGAATAGACAACTGAGAATCAACATCGTCTTCTTTAATGTTATCATATAGTTGAGTCAAATTGGTATTGATATAATTTCCACCATCAAACATGTCATTATTTCCATCTTCGATTCCCCATTGAGAAAAAGTTACTGGAACATGGAAGTCCAAAAGTTCTCCATAAGCATTCAATTTGGCGTAATTAAACCTTGTTGCTTTATTGTATGATGTGAATCGTCCAACAACATAAATGTTTCCATAAATATCGACATCAATTTTTTGAACTCTGCCATCGGGAGATATTTCACCTTCTCCAGAATCAGTATCGTCATTAAATCCAGTTCCTATATCAAAAGATGTGTCTTTAGTACCATCAGAATTAAACCTGATAATATGTCCCTGCCTTTCTCCATCATATTCATTGAACCAGCCACCAGCTAATATTTTTTGATCTTGTTGAACATAAACATATTGAACATTAACTGAACTGTCGTTGTTATTTAAAAGCCCTGTTCCTTCAGTCACGAAAGTATCATCCAAAGTACCATCAGTATTAAGTCTAACTATGCCGGGATTGCATGGAGAACCATTAAATTGTGTAAACCAACCCCCAACTATTATCTTGCCATCATCCTGCTGGTCTACACTATAAACACGCTGATTAAATCCTGATCCAATAACATCGGAAAAATCTGTATCTTCTGTGCCGTCACCATTAATTCGATGAATGTATTTTGCAAAATTGCCTCCAAGAACAATTTTACCATCGTCTTGTACATGTAAATCTTGAATAACATTATCAATACCATTAGTCAGCCAATTAGTTGTAAAATCAGTATTCTCTTGTCCTTGCTCATCCAATTTGATTAAGTGATTAACAACATGTCCAGAATTATGATTTGAAAACTGACCACAAATTAAAGAATCCAAATTTGGCAAAACATGCACAGCAAAAGCAGGCCCATCAAAACCATAATTTGTACTAGTTGATGGATCATAAGTTAGATCAAGGCTTCCATCAGCATTAAGTCTGCAAATTCTTCCAACATTATTTGCATCAATATTAGAAAAATGTCCGACTACAATAAGTTTGCCATCGGATTGTTCATACACATCTCTTACATAACCATGATTGGCACCACCAAAGTTTCCTGTAACAAAGCTAGCATCCTCTGTACCATTTTTATTGAATCTTCTAAGGTTCTTAGTGCCAGTTGTAGAATCCATACCACCTAACAGTACCTTGCCATCTGATTGAACATAAGCTACAGCGCCAATTCCAACCCTTAAAGATGTTGTTGAATCAGCATCGTCTGAAAAATAATAAACATCAGAAAAACAATTTGTTATGCTTTGATATCCACCGTTTAGTTTTTGTAAAGCACGATTTAATGATATCATAGAAACACCTTTGGATAGTAATAAATATATTTATTATAACATTATTAATAAATTTATAATCAACATTTATCGCTTGTTTCATAGTCATTGTCAAAGAATGGAATATTAAACTTACGGCCCTTTACCTTAGTGAAGTTGTCAACATCGTTTTGCACATCATTGCTTAGAGTTTTGCAGCGGGTACTAATCACATCTCCTGTATCACATCGAATTAATTCAAATCGCATAGTATTTTGACCATCTGCATCAACAAACTTCTCGCCATAAATCACAGATTCCTGATCATATTCTTTTCCAAGAGATACAACTTCATCTCTTGACATATGAGGAACTATAAAAGAAGGTTCATTATGTCCATATTGACCAGATACAGAAATTGGACCATAGTTTTTTTGTCGCAAATTATATTCGAGATTTTTCATCAAGTTATGATTGAAACTATGAGACATTCTTTGGGCATGAGGATTTGCTGCTGTAAGAATTGCAAGCCTATCAATACTTTTGATGTCTCCAAGAAGCATCCTGCGAACATGGCTAAAACCAGCCATACTTTCAGAATCTTTGCCTTTAAGCCATTCAACAAAGCTGGTCATTCAAATCCTCCTTGAATATATAGAAATATTAGTTCTTAATCAAAATACTAGTTATTGAATCCTTGCAGAATCGCATAACTTCAAATTCTGGTAAATACTTCTGCAATTCCTCTTTCTCAATGAAAATCGGATAACCAGTAATAATATACATTGGATGAACTGAAATTGGTAGCCCAAAAAATTCACATTGTACCTTCATAGGTTGATAATCTAATCCACTATTATCATTCACAACAGTAGGATCATTAGGATCACAAGTCCATGGCATCAAAGTATAATGCGTGGTATTTTCATCCACAATCATCCACATGCCCCATGGCATGGCATTCCCATCAAAATCAACACGGTCAAGATTAGGATTACAAGACTGAAAATCAGCATCATCTTGACCATTTTCAATCAGCTTTTTGTGCCAAAGTTCTCGATCCTCTTTGTTGAGAAGATCGAAAACAAATGCATCTTCAAAAATTTCACCAACCATGTAAACCTCCTTATTAAACTGCCCAGTTCTTAGCGACGAATATTCCATAATTCTCATCCGGTGCCTGATTAGTTGAATTAAAAGAAGACATATTTAGATGAGAGAACTTGCTTCCCAGCTGTTTCAAAACCAAGTTTACAGCATCCTTCGCAGCATACATGACTTCGTCCAGATAATCTGGTTCTGATTGAAGTTTCGCCAGCCAGCTTTTCATGTAAGCGGATGAGTTTTGTATCATATCATCTCCCTCCCAGTCATGCATACCCAGAATACTCATTAGACTGATACAAGCAAATTCAGCAATAAGCTCTTCCTTTGCGTATGCATCATCAGGACCGAAGAATGGGTCATAAGAACCATGTGGACGATTGAGTTGCTTCTTCGTGCTATGCACAAGCTCATGCAGTAAGACAGCATAAAACCCCTTGCCACTCTTAAACTTTTCCGGCTTTGGCATATAGATCGCATGTTCCGACAAACGGTAAAAAGACCTCTTTTCCATAGGATTATCATGGAAAATCAAATTGCATCCCAGAAGACCCGGAAGAGAGTCTAATTCAGGACACCGAACCAAATTGATCTTGTCATCACCATAACTAATACGACATTCATGTAAATCATTCCTACGCAATTCATCCAACGCATCCTGCTGTTCTTGAGTCTGCGGGTCCATGTCATCCAAATTCATAACATAGAACGGAGCCCAACCTGTGTGATCGTAGATGAAGTCTCCATTAACATCCTTTGCATAGATATATTTTCCATTTGAATCTTTCTTTGGGTTGCCGCTTGCATCCAGTTCATAACACTTGCTCATTTGCGGTGCAAAAAGTGTAATAGGATGAGTACCCTTAATACAATGAAGCCCCGGAACTAGCTTTTTCCATTGGCCAACAGTCCCAAACCAATTGCTTGTATACTTCAAGATAGCAAAAGAAACCTGAAGTCTAATAAAATTCATATTTTGATAAACATCTCCGGTAATAACTTTCTTAGGAGTAGCATTTACAATCAGGTTGCCATTAGTAATTGCTTTGCCATCATCAATTTGATGTCGCCAAGGAATAACACCCTTCTTGAGATTATCAACAATGGCAGTCTTTATAGCTTCCATCTTGGCCAAAATCTTATCCCTTCCATTTAGGCCAGTTGAATTGATGTCTGGAAGGCCAACGCTGGTCCACACAGGTGTCCTCTGAACCCGGACATATTGAGAAGGAGACGCTGATGCTTTTGGCACGGCAGTTTGAGTGTTGGTATTGGTGCTCATTTTGAAATCCTCCTTGGTTAGTTTTTGTTTTTAACTACACCTAGCTAGACAACAAAGAAGTTTCGCCGGATTCAAAAATTTTTGTAAGAAGTAGATAAGACGCTGATTTCCACAGTAAAATACCAACGCTTACTTCATGGAAGCAAGCAAAGTAACTGTGACTGTTTGATCTGTTTAAAAAGGAGGGTTTATCATGCATTCTGAAAAATGTCTCAATTTCTTGCTCGGCAAAGAATTCACCGCCTCTGGATATGATTACGACCAACTTCATAAGTGGTCCAATAATCATTGGGAAAACTATCACGATTTCATTCAATGGCTGTTCCCTCTGGATGAGCCATCCATGCATAATCCTAATGGACCTGTATTGACTCAAGATGATTTTGCTAAAATCAAGTCAAACCAAGAACTAACTAATGCAATTGTCAAAAATTACAACAGGTTTCTTAACTATGCAGGACTTGAAAGGAATGACAATTGCTTGGATTTCGCAGATTATCAAAAAGATTTTTGGGAAACCCCCAATCATAACTGGTTGAGAATCACAAGGGTTCTTAAATGCTTGAACCTTTGTGGGCTACACGACTACGCTCAAGAGTTTTGGAATTTTTTGGAAAAGTCACCAGTTACCGGAGCTACCAAAGTATATTGGGAATTCGCAGCAAAAAGCTAAGGAGAATAAAATGATTGAATTACTCTCAGCTGAAGATATCATGCAACATATAAACAAAGCTAGAATTCGATTTGCTGAAGGAAAACTGAACAAGGATGTAATTGCATCCACTTCAGAGAATTTCTGGCTATTTCCAGAAAACACAGCAAATGTAAAGAAAAAACATTTGTTGCAAATAGCTGAAAAGAATTTGCCAAAACCATCTGAGAGAAATCATCCTCTCGGAAGGGCATTATCAACCTACACGAATAAGTCTTGGAATACATATGACCCAATTTTTACAAAAAAATTAAAAAAAATACGGCCAGATTGGTTTCAAGATCATACGAAAATAAGAAAAAATAAACTTCTAAAACTTGCAAAATCAGGAGCTAAAAGACCAAATCAAAAAAAACATCCTCTTGGATATAACCTATCATCTTACACTTCACCAAAATCAACTTGTTTCGATAAAGAGTTTACTGAAAAATTAAAAACATTAGCAAATCATTGGTTCAAAAAATAAAGTTGCAAAAGGTTCCGTTTATTGGTATTTTAAATATGTATTAACTTTTACCCAAGGAGGGCAATATGACCGGAATCTCTAATGAAGCATACAAGCTTTTCCAGAAGCATAAAGAATTAACAGACATGCAGCTACAACAACTGCTGAAAGTAAATCCTAACTCCATTCGACCTGTTCGTCTTAAACTCGAACAAATGGGCTTAATCGTTAGGACTACTGCCAAAAAGAATCATAAACGAGGCAGAATTTCAACCAACAAAACAGGCCAATATACCATTTACAAATTGGTAAATAATCCCAAAAAAGTCAAATCTATGTCTACTATTCAACTTAAAATTTATCGTACCTTAGTAAAGGTCAGGCAGATTGAATCTTCACTTGTTAATTTGTTGAAAGGAGTTTGATATGACTTTTAAATTTAATAAGATTGTTAATGGTGAAAAGGTTAAAATTGAATTAGAAAGTTTAGAAGGTGCTAATTTTTCTAATGGCGATTTGAAAGGGGTTAATTTTTCTGGCGCTAATTTAAAAGGTGCTTGTTTTTTCGAAGCTGATTTGCGTCTGGCAAATTTATCTAATGCAGATTTGACTGGGGCAGATTTTACTCGTGCTAATTTGAAGGAGGCCGATTTGTTTCAGGCTAATCTAACAAAAGCTAATTTTACCACCGCCAACTTGAAGCGGGCAAATTTGTTTGATGCAGATTTGACTGGGGCAGATTTTGAGGGGGCGAACTTGACTAAAACTGATTTGAGATGGGCGAATTTGACGAATGCTGATTTTACTAATGTAAAATATAGCAAATAGTCTTATCCCGGTGTGGGTAATAAACAATACCTACTGTTGAAAGGAGTTTGATATGAAACGAGTTATGGTTGATGGCAATTATACCTATGAAACCGATCTTGATCTTAAGGTTGGAGACAAAGTGGTCCTTCCTACAGCCTATTATTTGCGTGATGTAAAAGGCCCAACTTTTGTAGGAGAAATAACTGCTTTGCAAAGTAATTACAATGGCCCTTGTGAAAAGGTCATCAAACAAACATAGGAGAAACCATGAATTCTGTTGTACAACTTCGTCATTGGATTGCCTCTCAACTTGAACAATTTCACGATAATGATGATGTTACCCAAGTCTTGAGATATATCCGAAGAAAAACAGATCATCCTTGTTTTTCATCCGATGGCTCTGAAGGATGGGATAAGTTCCTTAAAACAATAGATTGTAGGAAAATACTAACCCAAGTTTAACTTAAGGTTGCAACATACTTGTTGCAACCACTTCTATTTGAGGTGCTAAAAAATATGAGCAATGACGCTACAAGTACTATCGAAAAACCAGATACCAGAACAAGAAAACAACCACCCTATCATGTCATTATATTAAATGATGATGACCACACAGTAGAATATGTTGTCACATTATGTTCATCCATTTTCGGCCATTCAGTCGAAAAAGGAATAGAGATTGCAAAAGAAATTCATCTTCAAGGTAAAGCAATAGTATTTACTGGCTCCTTGGAAGTTGCTGAATTAAAACAAGAACAAATTCACTCCTTTGGACCTGATCCCTTAATTGCTAAATGCAAAGGTTCCATGACTGCCATAATTGAAAAAGCTTGAATACATAATGCATGATCACTTTTACACAATGGCTGGCAGAATATAACAAACCAAGAAGCGGAATGCAATCCCGTTGGTCTGTCAAATACAAAAAAAGTATTAACTGCTCAAATCCAAAAGGTTTCAGTCAAAAAAATTATTGCAAAAGGAAAAAAAGAGGCGGTAAGTATAAGTCCTCTTGATTATCTCTTGAATCTAAAACTCTCGCCAAATACCGGGAACTTACCCTTCTCACCAGCTACAGGAGGAACATCACCAACCTTCTTCGGGGCCGGACCAAAACTAGGACCATACTTCCTAAACATCTCATCCACAAAATTCTGATCTTCGTAGTAGTTTCTAATTAGATTAAGAGTTACCTCTACATTCTTATCAGCCCATTTTTTAGTCGCTGGATCGTTTTCATAACTCTTAAAAGTTTTAATCTCTCTCTCAATATCTTCCGGCTTTATCCGACTTATAAGCCCACCAAGACTTTTACCCTTTTTTTCCAACTCTACCGAACTCCCTACACTAAATAATAGGTCTTTGTAATAATCAGCGTTGAATTTGTTTAGATATTCTTCTCCAAACAATTTCTTAAACAAAGATATAATACCCTCTCCTCTAACTAAAAGATTCATTAACACTTCATATGCTTCTTCTACTTTCATATTTTTCAAACTAGAGATTACTTTCGGTCCCAAAATTTCAATAAATCTATTTCTTCTGTCATCCTCTATCAAAGTAATCAAGTCTCTAGTTCCAAGTTTTTCAAATTGCGACTTGTCAAGCTTTTCAGCCTCATCAGTATCAAATATAAGCATTTGCATAATGTCATTACTTGATAACATATCTGATCTGACAGGATAAACCTTACCTGACTTGCCAGCTTGTTTGTAGATATCCCTAATTTTGGCAGTACCAGTCGAAGTTGTCCAAGCAGAAGGATTTTGAAGCTCTGTGATCTTTTCTGTATCTAAAGCACTTGCTACAGCATAACCAATCATCGTAATTGTGCCATCATTAATAGGATTGAATTTCACAATTGTGTAGCCATGAAAATCACGATACAAAATCCCCTTCACCTTTTCTCTTATGAATACAGGTATAGCACTTTTAGTCCTGCTTTGGGCTTGTTTAATATCCATGTAATCTAAATCACTTTCTGACGCATCAGCAATCAGATGAGGATAATTGTCCTGTAATTGCTGTGATAACTTCCATCTGTCACCTTTAATATATTTTGCAACATTAGGTGGTATTATGATATACTTATCTAAATCTGTTATTTTGAATTTGATAATATAGGGACCATACAAACTCATGCCTGAATGAAATTGACTTTCCAACGAAAAAGTCGCATATAGGCCACAACCATACAAACAACCAGCACCTTCCCCTGATTTGAAATCACTATTCAATATGTTTGTAATAGACTCAGAAGTGGCATTAATGCCAGCACGATGGAAGATTGTTGCCGTTTTATTCGGAAATATCTCTTCCATCATCAACCAATTAGAAAATTCCATAACTTCTCCAAATTATCTTTATAATATTTATTAACACAACCAGCGAAACTTCCAACACAATCCCCTAATAATACGCATAAGGAGAACCATATCATGAAACTACTCAAAACCAAAATCGTTATTCAAGCCATCAACAACGCCCGATACCTCAACTCCCAAGGATTATTACCAAAAAAACTTCAC
>Ga0209500_10002529_pt1 | contig 12879 bp, 2 predicted proteins | sample S_140212_EF_Meta_FD_187323 | JGI IMG/M metagenome (GOLD analysis project Ga0209500, IMG submission 187323) | Freshwater microbial communities from Lake Simoncouche, Canada to study carbon cycling - S_140212_EF_MetaG (SPAdes) (version 2) | ecosystem: Environmental > Aquatic > Freshwater > Lake ...
AACACACCCTTACTACTCAGCCCCACCTGTTCAGTACACTCGTGGTGCCATACTCGGTGCACCTATAAAAACGGGTATATCATTTGTTCCAAGTAACTATATTGCAATGACGCTAACAGGGTCATCTGCTGGAGCCGTTACAAACTATCAAATACCAATTACTGTTTACAGAACAACTGGAACCAACTCTGGAAGATCTGTATATCTAGGAACTGCAATCTATTCAGACTACTCTAATCTCTACTTCCTTGCAAGTAATCAAGTAACTCAACTTCCCTTCTATATTGAATCCTCGACTGTCACCGCAACCTCAGCCGTTATTTGGGTGTCCGTTCCGAGCATTCCAGCCTCACCTTCAACTGTAAAGGTCTATCTATATTGGTATCTTTCTGGAACCTATACATCCTCACAAAATGGCACGAGTACCTTCCTACTCTTCGATGAGTTCACAGGAGCAGCGTCATCTGCACCGAACTCAAGTATCTGGACATTGAATGTAAAGGGTTCAGGTGGAACTGGCACTCTTACAGGCTCAGGAACCATCCAGTTATCTCCCACAAATAGTACAATTTCAAGTGTAAGCATTCTCAGTGTAAATACACTTCCTGCGAATAACTTCTGTATCCATGTTCGCAGACAATTTAGCGGAATACAATATACAGATATTACATTTGCACAGACAAATAGTGTACAGGATTTGGACGCAGGTGGTCAATCATCTTGGTGGCACACAACACTTGCGCAAGGTTATCTAGTGGAAAAGCAGAATATTTCAGGACAGGATCATTTAATGATAAAAGGCGCGACAAATACAGGCGCTTCTGATCTCACTCCTTTATTTGGATCAACACCAGTCAATACATGGGAACTTATTGATTTTACTTACACATCCTCTGGACTACTAAACTGGTCTGTTAATGGCTCTTCACAGGCAAGCGCTACAAACACAACCTACCTATCTGGTGCAAAATATCTATTAATTTCACAAGGTATGTATTCGTCGACATCTGGATATGTGACAACTCTTGACTATGTATTTGTTCGCAACTATGTGAATCCAGAGCCTTCTGTAACCGCATGGGGAGCATTGAATACGCCATAAATCCTCTTGTACCACAACAGGGATGTCATTCAGATTTAGACCAGGCGGAACAAAACAACCGCAACTAAAACAGGTTCCATACTATACGGCATTCAATCCTCGTTCCATTGGTACCTGTGCACTCTGGCTTGACGCTGCCGATCCAAATGGAACAGGAGTTCAACCTTCAGATGGAACTACTATTACAACATGGATAGACAAATCTGGAACCTCTAATCATGGCACATCAGGTACAGCAACTTTTCAAAGAGATACTCTTGGACCTTGTATTAATTTTACAGGCTCTCAAAGCTATACAATAACAAATTCGAACGGCGTAGTGAATCAATACTTTACTATTTTTGTGGTTGAACAACTTCAGAACTATGCTGGAGGCGAAACTGGTTTTATGGGTGGAACAACTGCTGGTACAAATCAAAATCTACATATGAGATACGTAAATGGTGGTGGCGGAATAAAATTCGGTTTTTATGCGAATGATTTAGATGGTTCACTTACTGCATTTATTAATAACGCAAGTCAGCCAATACGAATCTGGTCATTTTCCTTTACGGCAAGTTCCCGTGTTATTTATCTGAATGGTGTAAGTCTAGCATCCGATGCAAATAATACATATATTTCAGGATGGTCAGGAGCAAAAATAGGGTCAATACTTGGTGGTCAGTTCTATAATGGAAAAATGAGAGAAATATTAATTTATTCAGGAACCTTTAGTACTACTCAGCGTCAGCAAATAGAATCCTATCTTATACAAAAATGGCCCGTTACAGTATCTCTTCCATCAGACCATTTACATAATACTAAGCCTGCAGGTATACCTGCGGTTTCAATTCGGAATACAAGGGGGTTTAATTTAATCGCAGCTCTTCTTAGTGCTATGTCTACAGTGTATACCTTATCAACGTATTCACTTGCAACTATTGCAAATTCTGTATCTGCCGCATCTGGAACAGTCAGTTATATTTGGACAGTCGCTGTTCCAACAGGTGCAAAAGGTAAGAATGCGTTTTTAATTATCTTTTTCAATATGTATTCATTGACACAGTTTCAAGCAAATCAGTATTTTGATTACGGAATCTATGTGGATGGAGTTGTGCAAGGATTCGGTGATACAGGTACGGCTCGCTATATTCATACGGCCGCTGGCAACTATGCTCTCAATAATGGAGGCATTACCTATGGAACAAATGCAATGTCACCCTATCAGCCATTGATTATTCCACTTGTATTATTATCAAGTGCCACAACAATTCAATTAGGTATTAGCAATTCTCAATCTGCCCTTTCACCGATTGCAACGACACAGATCGGTTATTTATCAAATAATGCAACAAGTTCAGGTACAAGTAATACATCGAATTTTGTTCCGCAAACACTCTTTACAACGGCAGGCAGTAACGTCTATACAGTTCCTACAACCTGTTCGGCTGGAACTGTGACTGGAGTTTTCGTCTATTTATGGGGTTCAGGTGGCCAAGGAACCAGTAACGGAGCGGGTCGTGCCTGCGTAGGAGGTGCTGGAGGTTTTGTCTCTGGATATTATGCTTGTCCAGGTGGAACGAACTTAATTTATATTGTAGGCTCTCCGTCAGGAACTGGGTTAGCTTCTACAGGTGGTAGTGGTGCAGGTGGAGGAAATACAGGTGGACAGGGTTATGACGGCGGTGGTTTCTCAGGTATTTTCTTGAGTAATGCAAACGGTGTTGTCCAGGCGAATGCAATCGCAATCGCAGGAGGTGGCGGTGGAGGTGGTTTGGGCGGAAACTGCGTAGGTGGATTTGGTGGATACCCTACAGGTGGTGCACCTACACAATATGGAACCGGTATTGTTGCAACGGCTATTTTAGGTGGCTCACAGACAGCAGGTGGTATTGGAACTCGTAGTGCAGGTTCAGCATTATTGGGTGCGCCGAGTTCAGGACCCAGTGATGGTGGTGGAGCCGGTGGAGGTGGTTATTATGGTGGCGGCTCTCACGCCTACTCTGGGGTATGGGCTACAGGACAAGCAACTAGTTATTTCGGAGGGGCTGGAGGAAGTAGTTATGTAGGTTCGAGTTTGGGTGCGACTCCTTCACCCGCAGGTATTGGCTTGACTTCATCTGCTGTGACATCAAACGGAAATACATCGGTGAGCTATACTCCATCTGTTCCTGGTGGAATTAGTAGTACATATTATCCAGGTGGTACACGTGGATATGGTGATATAACATCATTACGAACAGGTACAGGAGCGGTAGTAATTGTTCCTGCAGTAGGTGCAAATCCAGTAAGTGTTGGTGTAAGTGCAACACTGTACTCAGTCTAATACATCAAAATAGACAATCATACCTTTATCATCAGGATCTGTTGAGGAGAGGCCGAATCCTACACCAGGTGACATTTCAGAAATCACGATAGTGCCCTTTATGGGACCAGATGAACCCTTGATGAAGACGCGGGATGTAACTGTCACTAAGTCGGAGGTGATCTCAACACGCGTGGGTCCATTCAATTCAACACTTCCAGAAACAACCACGGACATTTTATAGATTCTATTTTACAGTAAAAAAGAATCTATGTAAATTCTGCGTAGCCTATACTCAATAAATCATCTCGCCAACAAGAAGGGAGACATTCTAGATGTCGGGACAAACCTTCAGTACGTTTACTGAAGTGGGTATGATTGATGCCCGACTAAAAACGGGTACAATTACATTGCCCACTACAACCAGCATTCCATATCGTATTTTAACTCTGAAAGATGTGTACGGTGCTACGAGTTTTTCGACTGTAACAATTTCAACACAAACAGGTGATGCTTTTGAAGATGGCACTACGACTCGAGCAATTAATGCCGCTTGGGGAATGACAACCCTCTATGCAGGAAAGACCGGTACTTGGTACACAATTGGAGGAAGTATCTTAACCACTGCAAGTATCAGTTCACTAACTGTATCGTCTATCTTTGGATTAAATAATTTAGTGAGTACACCCTATCTGGCTACACAATTAGGCTCTACAGTGATTGGTCTAGGAACAGCAGGGTATATTTCAAGTATTCCAAGCATTGGGGGATTTGTTTCAACGACCAATCTTGTGAATTTAGTCTCAACAGCAAACTTGGCCGGCCTAGTTTCAACAGCCAACCTTGCAAACTTAGTGTCAACAGCCAATCTTGTGAACTTAGTTTCAACAGCCAATTTGGCTACTTTAGTAAGCACTTCATACTTAGCTACACAACTTGGCTCGACTGTAATTGGTCTTGGTACTGCTGGATATATGTCTACTGTCAACCTGTCGAATCTTGTATCAACGGCCAATCTTGCTAATCTAGTCTCAACAGCGAATCTAGCAAATCATATCTCAACTGCTAATTTGGTAAACTTAATTTCAACTGCTAATTTGGCTAACGTAGTCTCAACAGCCAATTTAGCAAATCTAGTTTCGACTGCCAATTTTGCGAACTTGGTCTCAACGGCTAACCTAGCAAATCTCGTCAGTACAACATATTTGGCTACTCAACTTGGCTCAACTGTACGTGGTCTAGGAACAGCAGGCTATCTCTCATCAATTAATTATAGTACTGTAGTTCTGTCATCGCTAACAGCCCAGAATCTTACATCTGTTCAAGGATATATCTCCTCACTTACAGTCGACTCACTGTTCCTGGGTTCAAATAGCGCTTTTGTTGATATGGGTGATGTGATTGCGACTAGTTTATCCACAATTCAAATTAATGTAGGAACTCAATTTGCTGTAACAATTAGTGCACAACAACTCTTTGTCTCTTCCATTCAAGCAACTAATATTATTGGAGCCCTAACGACTGCAAACCTTACAAGCACTGTAATTGGACTTGGAACAGTCGGTTATATTTCAACAGGTTTGGGTGGGTTTGGCTTTATTAGTACAGCCAATCTTGCAAATCTAGTATCAAGTGCAAATTTAGCGAATCATATCTCGACAGCCAATCTTGCAAATCTAGTATCAACTGCAAATTTAGCGAATCATATCTCGACAGCCAATCTTGCAAATCTAGTATCAACTGCAAATTTTGTTAACTTAGTATCAACAGCCAACTTAGCAAATTTAGTAAGTACTTCGCACTTGGCTAGTCAACTTGGCTCGACTGTTATAGGCTTAGGAACAGCAGGTTACATCTCTACAATTATTTTTGGCCCAATTGTCAGCACACATAATCTAGCTAACTTGGTCTCCACTGCCAACTTAGCAAATTTAGTGTCAACAGCCAACTTAGCAAATCTAGTTTCCACTGCAAATCTAGCAAATTTAGTGTCAACAGCCAACTTCGCTAATTTAGTGTCAACTGCAAATATTGCCAATCTTGTCTCAACTTCTTTTCTTACTACGCAACTCGGCTCCACAGTAATTGGTCTCGGAACTGCAGGCTACATTAGTTCAGGACAACTCCTGTCGACAAGTGCTGGTCTCAGTCAATATATCAGCAGTTTTATTGATCCTACAGAACTTACAAGTACAGTCATTGGCTTAGGAACTCAAGGGTTTGTTAGTTCATTGGGGCTCACCTTTGCAGTGGCAAGCACTGCTCAGGGTCTAGGAACTTTCGGTTACACAAGTACAAGCCAACTTCTTAGTACGAGTTTGGGTTTGTATCAAGAGATACAGAATTCTCCTGCAAATATTAAGCAGTCTAACTTAACAAGTACAATAATAGGTCTTGGAACATTTGGCTATCTCTCTACAGTTGTCTTTGGTTCAATAGTCAGCACAGCCAACTTAGCCAATCATGTATCAACAGCAAATCTTGCAAATCTAGTCTCAACAGCCAACTTAGCAAATCTAGTCTCAACTGCCAATTTAGCAAACTTGGTCTCAACAGCAAATCTTGCAAATCTAGTCTCAACAGCCAACTTAGCAAATCTAGTCTCAACAACCTATTTGGCCACTCAACTCGGCTCCACAGTGCGTGGTCTCGGTACTGCAGGGTACCTTTCAAGCATTAATTATAGTACTGTAAGCCTGTCCTCGTTAACGGCTCAAAATCTTACATCTGTACAAGGCTATATCTCCTCTCTATATGTTGATAGTCTCTTTCTTGGATCAAATAATGCCTTTATTGAAATGGGTGATGTTGTTGCGACAAGTATTAGTACTATTCAATTGAATACTGGAAATCTAGTTGGAATTACACTATCTACTCAACAATTCTTTGCCTCTTCTATTCAGGCGACAAATATCATTGGAGCCTTAACTACAGCAAATCTTACAAGCACTGTGATTGGGTTGGGAACAGTTGGGTATATTTCAACAGGGTTGGGTGGATTTAGTTTTGTGTCGACTGCAAACTTAGCCGGCTTAGTCTCAACAGCCAACTTAGCAAACCATGTTTCAACCGCAAATCTTGCTAATTTAGTTTCAACCGCTAATCTTGCTAATTTAGTCTCAACAGCAAATCTTACTAATTTAGTTTCAACCGCTAATCTTGCTAATTTAGTTTCAACCGCAAATCTTACTAATTTAGTTTCAACCGCTAATCTTGCTAATTTAGTCTCAACTACCTATTTAGCGACTCAACTCGGGTCTACTGTTATTGGCTTAGGTACTGTGGGTTATCTGTCTTCAATTGTATTTGGTTCAATAGTCTCAACTGCAAACTTAGTAAACTTAGTCTCAACTACAAACCTAGTAAACTTAGTCTCAACTGCAAATTTAGTAAACTTAGTCTCAACTGCAAATTTAGTAAACTTGGTCTCAACTGCAAACCTAGTAAACTTAGTCTCAACAGCCAATTTAGCAAACTTGGTCTCAACTACAAACCTAGTAAACTTAGTCTCAACTGCCAATCTGGCGAATTTAGTATCAACTACCTACTTAGCCACTCAAATTGGTTCTACAATGATTGGCTTAGGTACAGCAGGCTATATTTCAACTGCACAATTCCTATCAACAACCAACGGATATTCATTAAATTTTAATACACAAAATGCTACTGTGAGTTCCCTCAGATTTTCAACTGCAACTGCAAATAATGCGTATATCTCTTCATTGAATATTGACCAACTCACCTTCGGTGATGGAAATGGTTGGGCTGATTTTGGTGTGTTGCGAGCCTTGGCTATCAGTACACTTGTAGTGAATACTGGAATACTCTACGCGACAACTGTTTCAACAAGTCAACTTGTAGGTGTGAATTTTCTTGCTCAAAGTAACTTAACAAGTACAGTCATAGGTCTTGGTACTGTAGGTTATCTATCAAGTGTGACGGCGGTGAATCTTGCTAATTTAGTCTCAACAGCAAACTTGGCCAACTTAGTCTCAACTGCTAATCTTGCTAATTTAGTCTCAACTGCTAATCTTGCTAATTTAGTCTCAACTGCTAATCTTGCCAACTTAGTATCAACTGCCAACCTTGCCAATTTAGTCAGTACTACCTATATTGCGACTCAACTTGGTTCAACTGTAATTGGACTTGGAACAGCAGGTTATTTATCTTCAATTATCTTGGGCCCAGTAGTTAGTACTGCAAATCTTGCAAATCTTGTCTCCACAGCAAACTTGGCAAATCTTGTCTCCACAGCAAATCTTGCCAACTTAGTATCAACAGCAAATCTTGCCAACTTAGTATCAACAGCAAATATGGCGAATATAGTCTCAACTGCTAACCTTGCCAATTTAGTTAGTACTACCTATATCGCTACTCAACTTGGTTCAACTGTAATTGGACTCGGTACAGCGGGTTATCTATCTTCTATTATCTTGGGCCCAGTAGTTAGTACTGCAAATCTTGCAAATCTTGTCTCCACAGCAAACTTGGCAAATCTTGTCTCCACAGCAAACCTTGCGAACTTGGTCTCAACAGCAAACCTTGCGAACTTGGTCTCAACAACCTATTTGGCTACACAACTCGGTTCAACTGTGCGTGGTCTAGGCACTGCAGGTTATCTTTCAAGTATTAACTATAGTACTGTTGCCCTATCCTCCTTAACAGCCCAAAATTTAACATCTGTCCAAGGATATATCTCATCACTTACAGTGGATGCTTTCTTTTTGGGTTCAAATAGTGCATTTTTCAATATGGGCGACGTAATTGCTACTAGTTTGAGCACAATTCAAATTAATGTAGGGACTCTATTTGCTGTTTCAATGAGCACTCAGCAATTCTTTGCATCTTCAATCCAGGCAACAAATATTATTGGAGCATTAACCACTGCTAACCTCACAAGTACTGTAATTGGCTTAGGAACAGTTGGGTATATTTCAACAGGATTGGGCGGATTTAGTTTTGTCTCGACTGCAAACTTAGCAAATCATATCTCCACAGCCAACTTAGTCAACTTAGTTTCAACAGCCAACTTAGTCAACTTAGTTTCAACCGCTAATCTAGCAAATTTGGTCTCAACTGCAAATCTAGCAAATTTGGTCTCAACTGCAAATCTAGCAAATTTGGTCTCAACTGCAAATCTTGCAAACTTAATCAGTACTGGCAGCCTAACAAGTACAGTTATTGGACTTGGCACAGCAGGATATATTAGTAGTCAACAACTTCTCTCTACCACCTATGGTTATTCACAAAATTTCATTACACAAAATGCAAGTATCTCAAGTCTGCGTTTCTCAACTGCCACGGGTGGCAATGCTTACATCTCAACACTTACAATTGACCAACTTATTTTTGGAGATGGCAATGGATGGTCCGATTTTGCGGTTCTACGTGCTGTTGCCATCAGTACACTGCAAATTAATACAGGAATTATCTACGCAACAACTGTTTCAACAAGCCAACTTGTAGGTGTTAATTTTCTTGCTCAGAGTAACTTGACTAGTACTGTTATAGGTCTAGGAACAGTGGGTTATTTATCAAGTGTTACTGCAGTCAATCTTGGAAATTTAGTCTCAACAGCCAACTTGGCAAACTTTGTCTCCACCACCTACTTAGCCACTCAACTCGGTTCTACAGTGATAGGTCTTGGTACAGCCGGTTATATTTCAAGTGGCCAACTGCTATCGACAAGTGTTGGCCTCAGTCAATATATTAGCAGTTTTATTGACCCTACAGAACTCACCAGTACAGTCATTGGATTGGGTACTCAAGGATTTGTCTCGTCACTTGGACTCACCTATGCTGTGGCAAGCACCGCGCAGGGCCTCGGTACATTCGGCTATACAAGTACATCCCAACTTCTCTCTACATCACTCGGTCTCTATCAAGAGATACAGAATTCTCCTGCAAATATTAAACAATCTAATCTAACAAGTACAATAATAGGACTTGGAACTTTTGGTTATCTCTCTACAGTAGTGTTTGGTTCAATTGTCAGCACAGCCAATTTAGCTGGTCATATTTCGACGGCAAATTTAGCAAACCTAGTCTCTACAGCAAATTTAGCCAATTTAGTCTCTACAGCCAACTTAGCCAATCATATATCAACAGCCAACTTGGCCAATTTAGTCAGTACTTCCTACTTGGCCACACAGATTGGATCTACTGTAATTGGCTTAGGTACTGCTGGCTATGTATCAACTTCTCAACTCTTGTCAACAAGCCTTGGTCTCAATCTATTTATTAGCACTTTTTTTGTTGATCATCCAGAACTTCTTAGTACAGTGGCCGGTTTAGGAACAACAGGATATCTATCTACAGGTTTTTCAACATCGATATCGCGCAGTTTTCTAACCTCATCACTTTCAACTACAAATATTAATACCGCAAATCTCAATTCACTCACTGCAACAATTAGTTCACTAACAGTGAATGCTCTGTTTATTGGAACAGGCACAGGATTCACAGATACAGGAGATACAATCGGTACAAGTATGAGTACAATAACAATTACAGCAAACACAATTACAGCAATAACACTATCAACACAGCAACTTAATGTTTCATCAATTACAGGAATTACTTTTCTTTCACAGGCAAATCTTACATCTACTATAATAGGTTTAGGCACAACAGGCTATATCTCGAGTATTGGAGGTTTGGTCTCAACAGCCAACTTAGCCAATCTAGTCTCCACTGCCAACTTGGCAAATTTGGTCTCAACAGCCAACTTAGCCAATCTAGTCTCCACTGCCAACTTGGCAAATTTGGTCTCAACAGCCAACTTAGCCAATCTAGTCTCCACAGCCAACTTAGCCAATTTAGTCTCCACAGCCAACTTAGCCAATTTAGTCTCCACAGCCAACCTAGCCAATTTAGTAAGTACTTCTTACTTGGCCACACAGATTGGATCGACTGTCATTGGCTTAGGTACTGCTGGTTATGTATCAACTTCTCAACTCTTATCAACAAGCCTTGGTCTCAGTCTATATATTAGCACTTTTTTTGTTGATCACCCAGAACTTCAAAGTACAGTGGCTGGTTTAGGAACAGTTGGATATATTTCAAGTATTGGAGGCTTTCGTCTTATTTCGACAGCCAACTTAGCCAACTTGGTCTCAACGGCAAACCTAGTGAATCATATATCCACCGCCAACTTAGCAAACTTTGTCAGTACTACGTATCTCTCTACACAACTTGGAAGCACATTTGCTAGCCTTACTGTCTCCTCTCTGTCCACTTTCTCCCTACAAGGCACAACCGCCTTTATTAGTTCACTCACTGTCAATGGACTCTTCATTGGCTCGAACCAAGGTTTCGTAAATATGGGTGATGTGATTGCGACAAGTGTATCCTCACTTGTCGTCTATGCAGGTGGAATGTTTTCAACAAGTAACTCAACACAACAAACATTTTTATCATCAATAAATGGTGTTGCCTTTGCTAATATTGGATCTGGTGGTATTGCAGGTATCCCATCCAGTTTGAATACATCAAGTATCTCGACATTCAGTTTCACTGGTACAACTGGTTTTATCAGTTCCCTCACTGTGAATGGCCTCTTTATTGGATCCAATCAAGGCTTCGTGAATATGGGAGATGTAATTGGAACGAGTTTGTCTACACTTGTTATCTATGTAGGTCAGGAGTACGTGACAAATTTATATACTTCTTCTCTAGTTGTATCATCCATTCTATCATATAGCAATCAAGTAACCATTGCATCAACGCAACAATTAAATGTATCTTCAATTAATGGAAACTTTGCTTGGCAACCCAACTTTTTACAATCAACTGTAATAGGCTTAGGAACAGCAGGCTATATCTCAAGTATCCCTAGTATTGGAGGTTTTGTATCAACCGCTAACTTAGCCAACCTAGTCTCCACAGCTAACTTAGCCAACCTAGTCTCGACAGCCAACTTAGCCAACCTAGTCTCCACAGCCAACTTAGCCAACCTAGTCTCAACTGCTAATCTTGCAAATTTAGTCTCGACAGCCAACTTAGCCAACCTAGTTTCGACAGGCAACTTAGCAAACTTGGTCTCAACAGCCAACTTAGCAAACTTGGTCTCAACAGCCAACTTAGCAAACTTAGTCTCAACTGCCAACTTAGCCAATCTTATCTCAACCGCAAACTTAGCCAACCTAGTCTCTACAGCAAACTTGGCGAATCATATCTCTACAGCAAACTTAGCAAACTTTGTAAGTACCACATATCTCTCTACGCAGTTAGGAAGCACCTTTGCAGTTCTCAATGTCTCCTCTTTTTCTACCTTCAGTTTCACAGGTACCACAGGTTTCATGAGCACGCTGACCGTGAACAATCTCTATATTGGTTCAAATCAAGGCTTTACAACAATGGGTGATGTGATTGGAACGAGTTTATCCACTATACTTCTCTATACAGGTGTTGAATATGCCACGAATATCTATGCTTCTTCTCTTGTTGTTTCATCCATTCTTGCTTATAGCAATCAGGGAATTATTATGTCAAGTCTACAATTAAATATTTCTTCAATTAATGGTCAATTATTTGGAGTTGCTCCTACAGTTGTAAATGTTGTTAGTACAGCCAACTTGGCCAACTTAGTCTCAACAGCCAACCTGGCCAACTTAGTCTCAACGGCCAACTTGGCAAACTTAGTCTCCACGGCCAATCTGGCCAATTTGGTCTCCACAGCAAACTTGGCAAACTTGGTCTCTACAGCCAACTTGGCCAATTTTGTCTCAACTAGTTATTTAGCAACTCAACTCAGTTCGACTATACGCGGCATTACAAGTACATTTGTAATATCATCCTTAGTAGCGCAGAATATTAATTCCGTTCAAGGATATGTATCATCACTTGTAGTTGATAGTTTACAACTCGGCTCCAATACTGCCTATATCTACATGGGTGATGTGATTGCCACATCACTCAGTACAGTCTATGTTGCAGCAGGAAGTGCTACAATTGTCTCATTAAGTGCACAGCAACTCTATGTATCTTCTATACAGGCTACTAATATCATTGGAGCCTTAACTACAGCCAATCTTGCAAATTTAGTGTCAACAGCCAATCTTGCAAATTTAGTGTCAACTGCCAATCTTGCAAATTTAGTGTCAACTGCCAATTTCGCAAACTTAGTCTCAACTGCTAACTTGGCAAACCATGTTTCAACAGCAAATTTAGCCAATTTGCTCTCCACAACCTATTTAGCCACACAACTTGGCTCTACTGTGATAGGCCTAGGGACAACAGGATATGTAAGTACTGCTACACTTCTAAGTACATCGGCTGGGCTTGCTAATTTAACGGGTCCAAGAGTTAGCACACAACAACTTTTAGCAAGTAGTATTGGTATTCTTACAGCAGCCCCAAGTTTTCCACTTGATGTCGCTGGCATTGCCCGCTCAGGCATTCCTGTCTCGTCTTTAACAGGTACATCTGCGACATTTGGTGCAAATGCCTTTGGTATTTATTATTATATTACAAACTCCGCCTTTTCCAATAT
>Ga0209500_10002536_pt1 | contig 12856 bp, 13 predicted proteins | sample S_140212_EF_Meta_FD_187323 | JGI IMG/M metagenome (GOLD analysis project Ga0209500, IMG submission 187323) | Freshwater microbial communities from Lake Simoncouche, Canada to study carbon cycling - S_140212_EF_MetaG (SPAdes) (version 2) | ecosystem: Environmental > Aquatic > Freshwater > Lake ...
TGAGTTAATATTTTATATTCAGAAGAGTATAAAATACTAACATATGGGAATTCGCGGTGTATGGACACTATTTCGTAGTATATTCAAGAGGGTAAATCCTCTACAGATAGATAAGCTTACAATAGCAGTTGATATATTTAGTTTAGTCTATACATATCGTACCCATCTAGATGGACTATTAGATCTTATACGCGTATGGTCTGAGAATGGTCATAGTATTACATGTGTATGGGATGGTGTTGCACCAAAGGAGAAGCGTGAGATTATAAATGAGCGACGTAATGCAAGGGACACGGCAACCGATAAGAAACATGGATTGGAGCATTATTTAGAGGAATATGGCGAGCAATTAAGTGAAGAAGATAAGGTCCAACTTAATACGGCTATTTCATCCCTATCATGGCAAGGCTGGCATTTGACTAGCGCATTGAAACGGGAAATACAGGAGAAACTTGGACCTAAGGTGGAACATATATTTGCTGCAGGTGAAGCAGATGATTTACTTTTAGAAATGGCATTTAGCGATAATAAAAAGTTCGATGTAATTCTAACACTCGATTCAGATATATTTGCTATGGGGGCACCACATCTATGGAGGCTTTTAAGAGTGAAGAATGACTGGATAGTAGAGGATATTTATGTTGAAGATGTTTGTAATAGTTGGGGGATTTCATTAGGGCTTCTTCAAGATGCGAGCTTCTTGGCAGGATGGGATAGATGTCTTTTAAAAGGTGAGTCATATATGATGTTCAATACATCTTTGGCACGTATGAAACATTACCGGAATTTAGATACGGTCATTGAAAAATTTATACCTGATGGTGTTGATGAAGAGGCATATGAGCGCCTTCTTAGTATAAAGAGTGAATCAAAGACTAAATGGATTCAGTTACTAAAGAGTCGTGAATTGGCTAATCCATGCACCGATGAACCCCTCAGTTCCCACGATTAAGACAAATAGGATGTCGGAATATGTCCACTGATATCCGGTATCATAATCACCGACTAAAATTTTACTGAATAGGAGCGCGAAAATTACGCCCATTAATAAATGGTTTATATTTGATTTTTTATTTGGTATCAAGCCACCTATGAATCCCAAACTGATTGCAAGAATATGGCGCCCTATTTCAATCATCTCTATTATTACCTATTTTTTTAGATATTGCGATAGCTAAAAAAATATGCGACTCGAGAGGGGGTTGAACCCTCGACTTTCCGGTTAACAGCCGAATGCTCTAACCAACTGAGCTATCAAGTCAGGACTCCCTAAAGGGGAGTACGACTAGTTAGCAAAACGTGACTTCGTCACGTGAGCTATCAAGTCTAATGGCCCTTTTAGGGCCACGACTAGTTAGCAAAGACGCCTGCGCCGTCTGAGCTATCAAGTCTAATGACCCTAAAGGGCGTCTCCAGAACCGGAATCGAACCGATGACTTGAGGAGAATTGACAAATAGCATTATTGCTACAATCCTCCGCTCTACCAACTGAGCTATCTGGAGATAAAGTTGGCTTCGCCAACTTAACTCAAAGATAGCAGAACGTGACTAACGTCACGGAGCTATCTGGAGTAGGCCAGAGGCCTACAATCCAGAAAGCAGAACGTGACTAGCGTCACGGAGCTATCTGGAGTAGGCCTTTCACTGAAAATATTTATATTTTTGCGCAGCCTTCTAAAACTGCAGTTTTGCAGACTTTTTTCAAAAGTCTAGTTTTTCGCAGCCTTCTAAAAGTGCTACAGGGTTTTGCAGACTTTTTTCAAAAGTCTAAGCCGTCGCGACCGCCGCCTTGAGGTAGTGGCGGTTGAGGTACTTCTGGAGGTTGAAGTACGTGAGGACCTCATCATCCTTGACACTGAGGAGGGACTTGAGCTTCGCGTCAGGCTTGATCGTGTGCTTGTCCTTGAGGTCGTGCGTCTTGACGTACGCCGTCACCGCCTTCGTCACATTTGAGCGGCTCTCCAATGAGCCGTTGGGGCGAGCGAGGAAGCTGCAGAGCTCGTTGGAGAGGGGCGTAGGGATCTCAAAGATCGAGGGCTTGCGGGGCTTGACCTCCTCACCCTCAACAGGCTTCTTTGAGCGGCGGCGGCGCTTGTCGGCCTCCTTCTGGAGGCGGGCCACACGCTTCTCGAGGCGCTTGAGCTCAGCAACGAGCGCGCCAACCGTCTCACGGACCGTGTTGGCCTGCGTGAGCATGGCCTTGACGTCATCCTGGACGGAAACGACGGGCGCCTCCGTCGTGTCAACGGGCGCCGCAACGACAGGCGCCGCAACAACGGGCGCAGCCGCAACGGGCGCTGAGGCGGCTACGCCTGACGCCTTCTTGGCAGCCTTCGCAGGGGCCGCCGCAGGGGCCGCCGCAACGGGCGCCGCGACGACAGGCGCAGCGGCTACGCCTGACGCAGGGGCCGCCGCCTTCTTAGAAACAACCTTCGTGGCCTTCGTAGCGGAGGATGCAGAACTCATTATACCTGATGCCGAGGAAGAATTCATGGGGAATATACGCACTACACGTGTTAAATTCCATTCAATTTTAGAACAATCCGTTTAATACCTTTTTCGGGTGTGTCCATTTTTTTTGACCGGGTAGTTTTTTCTCGTCACGGGTTGATGCACATAAGATGAGGGGCTTAAAAGTTTCGTTTTACCATTAAAATGATTATTTCCGCCCCCCTCAGCAGAAAAGAATGCAATCCAACAAAAAAGTATCCTGTGCTAACATAAAAAATCGCAAACACCCTTCAGTTCGCTGCACCTATCCTGCAAGTAAGGGTGAATTCTGTTCCCGCCATTGGAAAAATCCAAGAAGGTTTGGTCCAGAAACTGCGACTATAGCGACACGTTCAGTACATAGTGCCGCTAAAAAGATTCATAAATGGTGGAAACTTGTATATGGTCTTAAACTTTCAAGAGAACGATCGCCTGCATTTTTTATAAGAGATCTCTGCACAAATGATACTGAAATATCTAGTTTTGAACCTCTTCACACAATTCCTAGAGATTATTTCTTTGTTATTGTTGAGAAGAATAAATTCTGGGGATATGATATTCGCTCACTTCTACTTCAATATGAATCGCTCGGGTTTCTAGAGAATGTATATACCAGACAAGAGTGTAATACTGCCGCTCTAGAATCCTTTCGTGCAAGATTAAATAAACTGAAACGGTGGAAGAAGACTCTCGCACTTGAGAATACGACTTCTCTTACAGCTAAGCAGTCTTGGAGTTTGCGTGTTCTAGATGTATGCTTACGTCTAGATATGTTAGGATATCGTATTGCTACACATTGGTTTTCTGATTTGGATTTATATCAACAAAAAAAGCTATATTCTATATTATTTGTTCTATGGAATGAGGCTCTTCCTTTATCTGAAGAATTGAAAAATCGAATTGTTCCAGGATATTCAAATGTGCAAAATAAACTGTTCAAATGGTCTATTGAAAAGATCGTTATAAAGCAGGATTTAGATAGTGTAAGAAGAACAAACTTGAATATAATTGAGCGGCTTATCTCATCTGCTACTGAGCAATCAGACAAAACGCTTGGTGCGATGTATACTGTTATGGGTCTTTCTCGTGTATCCCCAAAAATACGAGAGGCGTATCCTTGGCTATAACGCCAAATGCTTAATTTAAGCACTACATGGTAATTTAGTTTGTAGTATTCTCTGGAACATTCAATGTAGAATCCGTGACAACAATTACAGATTCTACAGACGTCACGGTTGGCTCAAGAACTACAGCTGGTACTACAACCTTAACATCTGTATTAGCCTCCTCACCCTTGTTTAGAAGAGACTCGGCATGCTTCGTAGCCTCAGTTAATAGCTTCTGATCCTTTGGTAGAAGGGTCTTAACTGCAGACATGCATACAGGCAAGCATGCCTTCCAACTAGATGGCTTTCTTAAATCTAGTTTCCCAGATGCAGCCGATAACATTAAATCAACAGCAACAGATGCACCCATTAGTAAATTCTCCTGGAAGGCAGCCTTAGTCTCGGCAGTAGCATTTGCGAATCCAACAAGGCTATCAACGCCCCCAGACGCCTCAAGACCCTTCTTTAGAGCCAATAAAAGCATTGCCTTCTTGTCAGAACCAGATAGTTCTACCAAGCCCTGAATTTTCTTAGCAAGACCTGCAGCAATCTGAATTACCTCACCTGCATCAAGAACACCGTCTAACTTTGCAACTATAAACTCACGTCTAGTTTCTTTCACCAAAAGTTCAAGAGGCGAAAGCGACATTATATACTATAGGTTTGAAAATACTTTAGGCAAGATTTACTTATATGGCCATGCAGCTGGAGGATATACATCATTTGTACATGTATCATTGCGAGGAAAATATGTATTCTGACCATACCCATACGGTTTCAGTACCCCAGGCATGAGACCATATCCATACGGTTTGGTCACGCCTGTAATAGATGATATATTATCATACTGTGTAAGTATTGCCCGTTGTTCTGTATAAGATTTCAATTGTACACCAGGACTCACTATAGAATAATCTGGATCATGGCAAACCGCACAGCCAGCCTTTCTCATGGCAATCGTTTCATGTTGAGCCTGTCTATTTACAGTTGTATATCCTTGAGTATATTGATGATCTATTGGGCAGGAACTTAAATCATATTGTATGTTATTTACAACCGGAGAACCTCTGTAATAGGGGATTGACTGAATATCATTATATCCTGAGTAAACTGCTTTCTGATTCCGTTTGAATGTTAAGAAAGATGCATCTACAGTCTTTGTTCTTGATACATATGAATTGGCTGCCTCGTTCTTTAAACGTATATATTGAGAGTAGTCCATTCTATTTAATATCGCATGAAAAAAAATAAACTTCTAAAATTGAATCGCTCGCCGCCAAAAAAACCAGCATACCCCAAAATGAGTGTACTTGCATCAGAGTTCAACGCGTCCAACCTTTCTTTCGGCGAGCTCAAGCAGCTTACGAGCGGTGCTAAGGCTGTTAATCTTAGCTATGAGGGTAAGCCCCTAGTCATGCAGGTGAGCAATCTTGATGTCCCCTATGGCCTGAATACTGAGGATAAGTTCGGCCCCACGAAGTACAGTTTCAATCTCTCTCTTCGTGACTTTGACTCAAATCCTAAGGTCAAGGCAGTCTTTGACGCTCTGGATAACCTCGACAACCGTGTCGTTGCAGAGTGTGTTGATAAGAATTGGCTCAAGAAGCCTGGAATGACCCACCAGATTCTCAAGCAGATGAAGCTGTATAAGCCTACGGTCAAGTTCAGCGAGGATGAGAATGGCAACCGTAAGCCGTATCCTCCGACTGTCAAGGTCGCTCTTCGCAAGAAGGGTGATGCGTTTGAGACGGTCTTCTTCGACAGCGACAAGAAGCAGATTCAGCTCAAGGATGTCCCGATTGAGGATCTCATCGTAAAGCGCATGACGGTCACTGCGCTCATCGAGTGCACTGGTGTCTGGATTTCATCTGTTGGCTGTGGCCTCTCCTGGAAGGCGAAGCAGGTCAAGATTGTCTCACGCCCGGACGGCGTTGGTCGTGGCTATGCATTCGTTGATGACGATGAGGATTCGCGCCCTCGTGCTCGCCAGCCGGCCCAGCAGCCGAAGGCGTCTGGATTTGCCGCAGCCTTCGATGATGAGGATGAGGAGCTTGATGATGAGGCGCTGACTTCTGCTCCTGTACCGGTTGAGGAGGAGCCGGTTGCAGTCCCTGCTAAGGTCAAGACGCTGGTGAAGAAGAAGGTTGTCGCCGGTGCAAAGTAAATGGCTACATAAAGATTAAATAACAAAAGATAAATAGGAGAGTTGGAGTTTGGGAGGACGTTTAGAGAAAATGTCCCAATCGTGAGCTTGTCCGAGTGGTTTCTGACTTGATCAGACACAGAAGGAGTCGGCCTTAAGATCCGATACGAAAGTGCGTGGGTTCGATCCCCACAGCTCACATATTTTTTAGCGCCAATAGTTTAGTGGTAGAATAAGGGTTTTCCAAACCCTTGACGTGGGTCCGATTCCCGCTTGGCGCAACTGGCCCTTTTAGCTCAAATGGTAGAGCATCTCACTTGTAATGAGAAGGTACTGAGTTCGATACTCAGAGGGGGCATATAATCGAAGAGGAGCATATAATCGAAGAGGAGCATCTTTTTTTAGTTTGTTTAACAACCTAAAAAGAGTTTATAAAATGCCGGATAGGTTAATTTACTGACCAGCACCACATCCACATTGAGATAGACCATTGAATTCATAAGGGTTCGCCGATGCATCCGCTGAGCATTTGCAGCCACCCTGCCTACGCATAACAACGACTTCTGCAGACTGGGCGCTAGTCTGCTCACTCAAAACGGAGATTCCAAGATTTACAGCCGCATCATTTGTAGATTTCCACGCATATAGCGCCTTCATTCTCTTCTTAAGAGTAATCTGGGATGCATCATTATTAGCAACAGGCATTCTACAGTATCAATATATTTTTCATGGCTCACATTGTCTGGTGCTCGGTTGAGATATACCCGCCATGTTTGCACTCTGTGGCAACGGTTGGCATGGAATCGGTGCTTGATAGCGTTGATATTGTGAAAAACGATTCGTTGGATTTGGACAATTACTTCCAGTCATCTTCGATTCTGTCAAAATGGAAGAAGGCCCAGCAACTTTCGGATATTTAGCAAATTGTTCAGGAGTTGGTTCTGGGCATTTCCGGGAAAGTAAAAGCATAGAGGGCAATTGAACTGTAAGAGGCCCGGAAGGGGTTTTTGAACAACAAGGATTTGATGAAGACTTCGCTTTGGCACAACAGGCTGATCGTTGATTCAGTGAGTCCGTATAGCCAGAAGACATATTTGTATTGAAGGACATTCTTATCTAATGATATCTTAAGAAGATGAAGAGGCACTATTTTCTCCTATTCCTATTTATTTCAATATTATTCCTATTGCTTTGGCTTATATATATAACAAACACAACAATGCAAATTGAAGAGGGATTTTTTGAATCTGAAGAGGATGAATATAGCTCTCTTAAAAATAATATAGAATCAACAATGGCCCCCTATTGCGAACTTGCTACATTCATAGAGGGGCGAATGAAAAAGATATATATGACTCCAAAGCCTCTTGATAATCCAATAGCATTAATACAAGAAAGACAAAAGCAAGCAGCCGAGTTGCGAAAAAAGGGAATAGAGCCACCCGTATATGACAATGATAGTTATAACGCACCCGGTGAGTCAGAAGCTGAAGCTAATGCTCATATTCAAGAGACGTATAAAGAGATATATAGCTGTATGGACGACTCAGCTAATTCCCGGCCAAGCTGTAGTAAATATAAAGGCTTAAGTCTCAAAGCTATTAAGAAAATATTTATTGGAAGAAATACAGAATCTAATACACCATGTTCATTATATTTTAACTTACCAGATTATTCAGAAGATACTATTGATTCAATCGCTGATAAATTATCCATGATTCCAAATAAACTGGCATCTACAATATCAAAAGAGCTTGAATGGTATACCAGTGTGATGGATGATCTACAGAAAGGACAAGATGCAGGTGCAAATCCGCCAGCACAAGCCCCAAGCGGTGAAAAGATTGCGGATGAAATTGCTAAAAAGAAAAAAGAAGAAGAGGGGTTTGCAGATAAATGCTCACCAGAAGTTGCTAGACTAAAAAGAGAAAAGCGAAAGAGTTCTGGATACTGTATATTGCCAGATTTACCTTCTGAAATGTCCAGAGTAAGAAAAATCATGAATTCTAAAGATCTCAAGTCCGTAATCTCTAAATCCAATAGTCTGCTTGCAAGAGCCAGAAAGATTCAGTCTGATTTACAAAAACTAGAAGCTGGGACATTATATGGCTGGCAGCAATCGGATAAGGGACCCAAACAATCTTATGCAAGTTTCAAGGGCGGTGATAGATCTGCAAGTTTCGTATTTTCTTTACAACAAAATAGATAATTATAAAAATAAGAAATGGAGACTGCCTACCTTATGAAGAATAATGACCATAAAAACCCCTATCACCTGTTTTTCTATATGCTTTCATATTTAAAAACATTCGATAATGGAATCCATTATTATTATCCCGAATGCGATAACCAAATGGTTGAATCAGCCCTGAACAATCTTCCCAAACGCTTTGTCCGTGAATTTGTTGTGAGGGACAATTGTAAATATCTTGAGACGACCACTAACTTTATAGAACGAATTGAACCAGCCGATGAATGCTGGATTTTCCAGTATATACGATCCCTATATGAACACATCTGGTCTCAATATAAGCAAATCAAAGGTAAATACACATATATCTCAAGAAAGAAGGCTGCCGTTAGACGTATTGTAAATGAAGGCGAGTATCTTGATGATCTCAGCCAATTAGGTGTCTCAGTCCATTTCATGGAAGATATGGCCTTTATTGAACAGATTAAACTTTTTGCAGAATCTGAAATTGTAACCGGGCCTCATGGCGCAGCCTTCAGTTTCGCCATTTTCTGCAAGCCTCAAACCCTATTATATGAAATATACAGGGCAGATAATATCAAAGGACATTATGCAATTCTCGCAAATGAATGCAATCTCAAATACAAGCGTTTTCATGATGTTACAGATTTCAATGAGTTGAGTCACGATATGACTATAGAGAAAGAGTCATATATTGATTCGTTAAATGAATTAATTGCGTTTTCTCGTTTTTCTGACATGTGAATTGATATTTCTACGGGTTACACGTTTTCCACTACCAATTCTCTGACGCTCTGCCTCAATTCGAGTGCCTTTCGCTCTCAATAAGCTGGCAAAACTTGTCTGATATCCGCTACATTCAATGGGGAACGACGGAACTAATTTGGTAGGCTTTGCTCTATATCTTAGCAGCAATTCAATACTGTGGCTTATCCAACAAAAGAGATCATTATGAGACATTAGCAGCGGATCATCGCGATAATATAACCCTATAAAGAATGCCAAAAGAGTATCCAAAGAGGCTATGCGTATATGTCGTTGTTTTGTCAATGGTATAGTGATATAAGAATGACAGGCTTCCTCTTGAATAATTAAACATACTAGATCATCATTATGATATAAGGCAATCATCGCTGGTAGAATACTTTGATATCCAGTTATTATTCTCTTTCTTGTATTTAATTCTGTAGAAAGGATGTTCGCATCTAAATCTGCATCTGAACTGAAAAAGACTACAGGTGAGTTTCCATTTAATAAGTACTTTGTACGAGAAGTCGATGATCGTCCTGGACCATATGTCTTATAAAGTGCCTGTATATCTGCACCCAGAAATACTTTGTGACCCTTTAAAATGTGTCTTAAGATGGTCGGTCTAGCTAGGGTTGCTGCCCTGCTTTCTGTTGCGGAATAGGGGTCCCTGCATTTTTTCATTGGATGAGTCTTCTCCAGAAGTTCCAAGCGCGAATATATCTTATCCCATCTAGCCACCATTCCACGTGGCCTACTCAGCTCTATATATGTAAGCATTCTTAAGAATACTGGATCAACATAATGGATCCCATCAATAGTGACCGACCTTTTATAAATCTGCTTATAAAATTCCCTATCTATATGGGTAATATCTGCAATAGCCGTATAATTAACGTATATTTTAGTCGTCCCGTCATGAATCCCTATACGCTTTGATATCTCAGAAAACCCCGCTTGCTTGAGAGTCTCGAGCAAATCTTCAGAATCACCTTTATCATCTGGTGTAAAAAAGTCGTAGTCGGGGAGAGTCGTTTCCAGATTATAAAACTTATCCTTGTTTGGAAGCTGGGCATTAATGGCCTGCCCACCATAGCAGACACGTCTGGATTTTCTTAAGAAGTCCTCAACTATGCGGATTGCACGTTGTAATTCTGGATTTTGCGCGGCATCTATATCAATTCTTTTCTGAGCTTGATATACGACTTCTTTTAATCGCTTTACAATATCCTTTGACATGACGACTGGCGTCTCTAATTGTTAAATATATTTTATGCAACGTTAACAAGGCCACCATTAGTATTCATTGTTGATGAAGGCTTCTTAGGGACAACTGGTTTTTGAATCAGAAATCCTTGAATAGGTTTAATTGGCTGTATTGGCGCAGTTTCCTCGAAGCCCTCTTTGTAGTTCTGAAAGCCCTCCTTACACTCAGGCAAGTATTTCCACGACCACCCAGCATATGTCCAAAATGAAAGGAGGTCATTCGCATTTGTATATTTTGATAATTTATCTGACAATCCAGCACGAGTTGTATCATTCGGAATAGACATATAATTTTTAAGTGTATCATTTGCATGTGTTCGTGTGATTCCCAGATTCAGCACGTCCAAAGGTATGCATTGAACACCCAATTCATTTAGTAATTTGTTCAAATCACGCATAGAATACTTATAATCTGGAGATGATATAACAATCTTAAACACATCCCTTGAACTTGTTAAATAATTAGTCATCTCCTTACTTCCAGTTGTAGTGTTAATATTTATAATCTGACTTGCTAACCCGACATGTGCAACGGCTGCTGGAGCCGTAGGAGCTGTAGTAGTGACTGCTCCTAGCGCTGAACCAGGTCCAGCTGGATCTTCATATATACGAGCATTCGTCCAATAATGTAAATTATCCTTAGGATTCCTTGATGTATTTACGATATCAGCAGTATTATAATTCACTAAAACTATAAACTTCTTTTGATATATAGTAATAGGGTTGTGAAATAGAGACGATTCAGAAAGACATTTATGAAAATTTCCATTATCCGTTAGTCCTAGATGATTTTGAGCGAGTGGATCTAATGCTGTGGCAATCTTCTTAAAAAACTTATTGCGTTGATTTTCTCCAGCAGGAATTTTACGAAGATATAAAATCACAAGGACTGGATCTGTGTTTGATCTAAATGAATAACTTGCCAATGCCTGCATACCATCTTTAATAGACCCCTCATTCAACGATCGCTTTATACCTGAATCATCTCTGAATATTATACAAGGTTCGCATGGTGCAGCGTCCAAATAGCCAATATCAAAAAGGAAGCCTCTAGCCCCCAGATGAAGTGCATGCCTTACTCCATTATCCATATCAAATACTCCATCCAATGAAGGATTATTAGTATCTATTCCACCTAGATATCCTGTTAGACGGACAGTTAGAGGTCTCCAATTTACTAGAGCTCGCTCATCTAGGCATGTGCCTTTACCAGAGACGATTAGTTTATATGGATTCACACTATTAATTAAATTACTGCACACAGAGCGATCTACTTGAATTAAACCCTCTATTCTCTGTCCTAGAATACTACGTCGCTGCATTAATAGTGTATCAACACTTGGCCTATCAGATCTGAATTTATTATGTGTCATATTATGTAATGCACCCATACAAAAAAAATAGATTATCATTATCACTAATGTTAGTGGAAAGGCTACTGCAGTAAGATTGGTCCAAAGCTTAGAAGAGGAGGTGCCATTGATATGTTTAATAGGAGTTATCATAGACGATGTTAATGTACCAACGCTAGTCTGCCCACCAGTCGCTCTGTTTAAATTACTATCTATGAGATAATATACAAGTATAACTAGTAAAATAACTAATATAACTATTATTGCTGTAAGTTTTGTATCAACTGGTTTAATGTCTTCTGGGTCGATGACATCACCCGTTGGATTATTTATATCTGTCTGCATTAATTCACTCATCTATTAAGTAAAATTAAAAATTATTAAGCGATACTTCATGGTATATCAGATTTAGATACTTTTCCAATCCATTCGTCGCAAGATACGACAACCCGGAATCTTTTTAGCCTTCTCAATCTTTGTTGACGTATAAGTCGTCGGATCCTCTTTATCGGAAATAAGCACTCCCTTAGTGTCAGATTTTACTGCATCGACGACTTTATAGCCTAATCCTGATAGGGTCTTCTCTAGTTCAGCATCACGAAAGCCAGTAAAGACGATTGAACCTTTGTAGGCTACAGGTGTAACGGTTAGGTTTGCTGCTGCCGTTGCAGTAAGAAGACGAGGATATGGTAAGAATGACCACTCTGTCTTTCTGAATGTTTCATATGCAGCCCATACCTTCTGAAAGTCGGCTAAGGCATCTGCAGACCAGCCCTTCGGGGCCACTAAACCTGGTGCAGACCACTTTGTCACATCTGATTGGGAGATCGCAAGTGCCTCCAAGCGGGTCTTACCAATTCCAGACGGGCATAGAGGGCTCGCTACGAACAGATCATATTCTGTAGGCTTCAACCATCCATCAGTCTGAATAGTCTTATATAGGTGCGCACCCTTTACCGGGCCAAGCAGTTTCTTAAGAGTATCCTCGCTGACCTTTCGCAGCAAAGGGACTGTCGTATATCCGGCATCAACTACAGCCTTCATTTGAGCCGGACCAATGTTGGACCAGTCTAGACGCTGCACCATCTTCATAAACTGAGCGGCAATCGTGCTTGAATCGGCGACTTTCTGCTTAATATTTGTTGCGTCCTTTTCATCTCCCGCCCAAGTCCAAGTATCTGCAGGAGGAAAGACCACAGCTGCAGGTGTTACGACGGAATCAATCACTGGAATCACATCGCCGCCCTTTCTTAAGATGACAGTTGCTCCGGGACCAATTTTCCAATCAACAATGCGTCTGGCATTGACACCTGATACATAGTTAATCGTGCTGCCGCCAAGATTAACGGGCTCAATCTTGACACGGGGAATTAAGTTCCCCACAGAGCTTGCATTCCATTCGACCTCAAGAACCTTCACGAGTTTAGTCTCACCATTCGGCGGCTTCCATGCAACAGCATCCTTAGGATTTCCTTTGAGGACACGAGCTAATGGTTGATTCGTGCGAATGACCAGCCCATCCATATCATAGTCTGATTGG
>Ga0209500_10002538_pt1 | contig 12848 bp, 18 predicted proteins | sample S_140212_EF_Meta_FD_187323 | JGI IMG/M metagenome (GOLD analysis project Ga0209500, IMG submission 187323) | Freshwater microbial communities from Lake Simoncouche, Canada to study carbon cycling - S_140212_EF_MetaG (SPAdes) (version 2) | ecosystem: Environmental > Aquatic > Freshwater > Lake ...
ATGGTTTTTACGCTGAATGCCCATGACTCCAGTGCCGACAACAGTTTGATGATGGCGAGTGCTTCTTCTTTGCTCATGCTTCTTTCTCCAGTGGTACATCACGCCATTCGCCACGATTTGGTGATGGCAAAGTGTTTCCGTCTTTGTCGGTAACATGAATTGCCAGCTTTATATTTCCAACTTCCCACCATTGCTGGAGGATGCGAACAGTTTTTCCAATGTCTTTGCCATACTCTGGCGCAGGAACTACGCGCTCAACAAAGCGCAGTTTTGGTGTTGGTGTCATGCTTCTCTCGCTTTCATCATTGCGTCCGCAAGCGCATAAGCTTGTTGAGCAATATCTACAAATGTCGGGTCTTGCAAACGGTCGCCGTTCCAATAATCAGACATCATTCCAACCGCAACATGAGCCGCAAAATAATCGCGTAGGGTCATGCCTGTCATGTCGGTGCGGTGTGGGTTTGGGAATGCTTGTTCTATTTTGTCCATGATTTGTTTCTTTCTCCATCCTGATGTGTGATGCCACTGGCCCTGCTTGAGCGCCAGCTCCTCAAATGCCTCGTCCTCTGGGTCTTTCATTTGTTGCTCCTTTCGTTTTCGTCCATCCAAAACCAAAGCTCTGCCAGCGCATACAGCACCAGCCCAGCCACCGCAACTGCCAGGGCACCCAGCAGAAAAACTGTCACCACTGTTTCATTCATTGCTTCCCCTTCAATTGAAAGTGATCACAGCGTTGCAAGATGAATATGGCTTGCTGTGTGGGTTTTTTAGATTTGTCTTTGATGAAGTGGCAAAGATTTTCAACCATGCCCTTGCACTCCAGGCAGATCCTGAGGTCAACTTGCTCACGGTCGCGCACCAGCATCTTGTAAGCCAATTCATTGGCTTCTTCTTCGCCATGACCCAGTTGACGGAACCGATTGCGCCGACGCAAAAATGTTTTGTCCTCTTGTTCGGTCATTTGCCCACCACCAAGTCATGAGGTTTGCTTTTGCCTTGGATGATCTTGGTCACCCGGCTCTCAGTTTGGCGGTGGGCCTGGATCATCGTCCGTGCCGGTAAGTTATCCAGCACCGTGCAGTAATCCTGCAAGATCGCCCGAATGAGCTGTATGGCGCTTCCATCGAGTCGGATGGGGTGACCCTTCAAAGATCGGTTTCCAGCCTTTGCAAGGGCCATTGCGGCCTCGCCAATCAAGTCATCGGGGTCTTCCACCTGCCCCATGACCAAAAGGGTTTCCATCATGTTCAAAGCATCGGACACCACCTTCCAGTCGTCGTAGGTGGGTTCGGGGTCGCGCTCCAGGGCGCTCAGACCCTCAAACATCCGGGTCAACTGGAACATCCGTTTTTCCATCGGAAGGGGATCTGTGGGGCTGGCCATCAATACATCCCAGTGTGTGTAGGTCTTCAATCACTTCTCCTTAATCCCACAACGGTGTGGTGAATAAACTATAACATGGAATTAGAGTTTTGTGCAAAATTTTTTGGGGCCATCCCCCCTTACTCTTACCTTATTAAATCCTTTCACCCAAAGACCCCCCTACCCCAGAGAGGAGTAGAGAGGGAAGGTGCTTCACCCCACTTGCGTGGATCATCATGTGACGGATTGGATACCGTCTACCCCCGGCTTGATGATTCGACCAGCCGCACGGATTATTCGGGAACTGCCCCCTAGCCCGTGGCTCAGTGATGGCGACTGTTGTGGTTGCGATCCACACAGAGCACCGGGATTAATGGGTTGTGCATCGGCTGGCTTGCAAGACACCGAATACGACACCCAACTGACCGGCTTCATACCTGCCAATCACCATCACTGAGCCACGGTTGCATACCGTGTACGCTTTCCTTCCGCGCCACCACGACTGGGGTGCTTGCTATCGTGCGGAGTACGGGAAGTAAAACAAAAAAGCTGTTAAGACAGACCCCGTTGGAACCGCATCCTCTTTTGAAGGACACATACCCCAGTGGGGTCGGAGTCTGACTTAACAGCTTTTCACGCCGGGGTTCCAATCCGACGTTTGCTGGAATTCTATCAACACGTCTCATGACGTGTCAAGACCTACCAACACGCATGGGAATTGAGCGGGGTCGGGCTTGCGTTTACCGCCCACTCAATGATTGCTTTTCAGACTCAATACCCATGCGTGTTGGCCCCACTTAAGGGGCCTGAAAATCATATCACTTCTTTCGGCACTCCATAATTTTTTGCACCACAGCCCACAAACTGCTCTTGGTGTGCAGGTCATTTGCATCCCACCCAACCTCGTTGGCCATCGTCCAAGGCAGGCCGGTGGCCACAGCGCTGTTTTCCCCGGTCTTGGACTCGTCGTTGTCAGCAAATACAAGCCGATTGCCCTTGATCTGCGGAGCCACCTGCACGAGGTTGGAAGCTGAGAAGCACACCACCACGCTGGCCGGTGAACCGGTGCTCCGAAGGGCGTGGTGCAACGACAGGCCCGTGGCATAGCCCTCGACCAGCCAGATCTCAGGGGCGTCCTTGGCACCCATCCACAGCACAGCATTCTTGGCCCTCATGCCAGCCAGCATCTTCTTGTGGTATTTGCGCAACTCTGCATCCCACCAGATTTCCTGATAACCCTGAAGGATATTGGTCGCCACGTTGCGCATGGGGATCAACAGCTTGCCGTCCAGCACCAAGCCCTTCATCTCAGGGAAGCCCTTCATGTGCAGGTAGTTGTGGGTTTCCATCTTGGCCGACCGCAGGATCATGTCGGCCTTTTGGGCGGTCATCTCATACCGGCGCTCCTGGGTATCCTCAGCAGACCGCTTTTTGGCCCCCCAGGCGCGTTTTTCCTCATCAGTCCATGGTTTGGTATTCCCGTCCTGATACCAGATCACTGTGGAGCCATCTGCCCAGTTTTGAACCCAGCCCTTGCGACCGTCCCAAAAGTAGGCCCCATTGTCCGAGCGAGGCTTGTCCACCGTCCCACAGCGCTTGATCCGCTCAGATGCAATCAATTGATTGGGGTCGATCTCCACCCCGTGGATGCGTGCAAAGTCAATGAAGCTCATCGCGCCACCCCCTTCTTGTACGCCATGTTCAACGACTGGATCTTGTTGTACACGTTCTTGCTGATCTCCACCGTGGGGGCCTTGCTGAACTGCCAGCGAGTCTCCTGGCCGGTGATCTTCTTGAACAGGTGCCAAGCCCGACCGGACTGCTTGTCAGGCTGGCTGTGGTGCCGTGCATATGAGCACACCTGATTCCACAGGTGCTCGGCGTTGTCAGCCAGCTTCTTTTTGTTTTTGCCCTCACCGATGTAGATCTCTTGCATATGACCTGGGAGGGCCTCTTGGATCGCTGGGGATACCTTCTCATACCCGCAGGCCATACAGCGCTTGCTGTAGGGCTTGTAGCCACAGCGTGGGCATCCCTTGAGTTCGTGGTCTTCGTCCTTGCGGATCGCCTTGTCAAGCTTTTCACCGTCATCAAGCTTGGCCAGCCCGTTGAAAAAGATCTCAGTGAAGTCATCGGCAAAGCGCACGATGTTGCCGCTGAAGTCCAGTAAATAGCAATCCTTCTTTCCAGTGCCAGGGGATGACCTCAGGCCACGGCCCCACATCTGGATGGCGGTGGACAGTGATTTGCGCAGGGGGCGTGCATCGCACACACAGCCCACGTCAGGCACGTCAAACCCCTTGGCCAGGGCTTCCACGCTGATCAAGATCTTGAGCATGCTGTTGGGCTTGCGGTACTCCTCCAATAGGGTCTTGCGCTCAGTGTCGGTCGTTTCAGAGGTAAACACCGCGGCCATGACACCTTGGTCAATGAACTGTTGGGCAAGTTGCTGGCAGTGCTTGATGGTGGCACCAAAGATGATGGTCTTGCGGTTCTCAGCAAATTTGATCCACTCAGTGACCACATCCCCCACGATCTCCATGCCGCGCTCCTCAGCGGCCTTGTCCGTCCACTCCCCACCGGCAGTCTTGGCACCGCTCATGTCGGGCTTGGTGCAGGAAAAGATCCGCATGGGCACCAACACACCGGATTCGGTCAGTTCGTGCATGGTAGTGGCGTTGATCAGGTTGGTGAAGATCTTCCCCAAGCCCGTGCTGAATGGCGTGGCCGACAACCCAATCACGGCGGCACCAGTGTTTTGGGCAAATTCAGTCCAAGCCTTGTAGGTGGTGTGGGCCTCATCAACCACGAGCACATCCAGCTTTGGCCAAAACTCCCGCTTGGCAATCGTCTGCACTGAGGCGATCTGGAGCAAGGCCTCAGGCCTGCGCCGCCAATGTTCAGCCTGGATGACCCCGTGGGAAGTCAATCCGTAGGCATCAGCGACCTCAGAGGTCTGGTTGATCAGCGTGGTGCGGTCGCACAGGAAAACCGCACGCTTGCCCTTTTGCATGGCCTCGTTGCAGATCCGCAAACCAAGGTAGGTTTTACCGGCACCCGTGGGGGCCATGATGATCTGGTTCTTGTGGCCATCACGGAACCCTTGGCGCAGGGAGTTGTGGGCATTGGTCTGGAAGGGGCGGGGAGCAGGGAAGGTAGTTCCATCATCACACCCCTTAGGTGCTAGGAGGTCAGTCATTTTTTGGCCTTGTTGAGTTGTTTTTGGAGCTTCTTGCATTCCTTGACCAGTTCGTTCTTTTCCCTCATGAGGGCATCGATCCGAAGTTGCATCTGGGCATTGAGGAAGTTCAATTTTTCAATCTCTGCATGCTGTTGGGCCATCTTGTCATCGGCCTCGAGGAACCGGTGCATGGCCTCAATGTCAGCGGCCAGGGCCATGTCGTTGGCCTTCAGTTCCTCGGCATCAGGGGCAAAATCATCTTCGGGGGTTGTAAGTTTTGCGTCAGGTTCGGTTAAACCGGATTCAGCCTTTTCAGCCAGTTTTTTCTCAAAGTGGCGCTCAATCTTTTCAGCCTGCTTGGCCTTGGCCTCAGGGTTGCGCACAGCGGCCACAAAAGTATCTGACACCTTGCACAGCTTGGCAATTTGGAGATTGCTCAGGTCTTTGGTGTCCTCGTGAATCAAAGCCGCCTCAACCACCCGGCGCTTGGTGGCATTGTTGCGTTGCAGGCCGTGATTTCCATTCACGCCCATGGCAAGCACTTGAGCTTCACGCTGAGTACCGGGCTTGTACTCCACGGGGGCCAGCTTTGCACCTGCCGCCATGTAAGCAAAGTAGCGGTGGAACCCATCAACCAGCCAATGGGTTGATCCATCAAACACGGTTTGCAAGGGCGGAAACACATCCATGTTGCGCATTGATGCGGTGTAGTCACGCACAACATCTTGGTTGATCTGATCGCGGTACTGGGTACCACCATCAATGCGTATGATTTCAAGCTTTATTTCTTTCATTTTCACTCCTTAAACACTCAACATTGAGTTCATGCGAAAAGATCCGGGCGCAAGACTTTGCGTGTGACTTTGCCCTTCGTTGCCTTTTCAATCCGTTTGGCCAACTCAGCAGAGCAGTTGCGTCTACCACTGATCAGCAGGCCCATCCAAGTCGGCGTGATGCCCAGTCGAGCGGCCAACTCTTGCTTGGCACCTCGTGGTTCATCATCAAAGTATTTTTTTAGATTCATTTGTTGCTCTCTAACATGGGGTTTGAAAAAACTATAACACATTTTCAAATTCCGTGTTATAGTTTGCCTACGGTCACAAGACCGGGTTTGTCCGAAATGGACGTTTTTCAGGAGTTGATATGAGTTTTATTGTTGAAGACAAGGGCGGTGATTTTGAACGCTGTCCATCCGGTATGCATCTTGGTCGGTGTTACCGAATAATTGACTTGGGTACCCAGAAGTCAGAGTATATGGGGCAGGTCAAATACCTCCACAAAGTGATGCTCGGCTGGGAGCTTCACGGCACAAACGATGCCGGTGAACCCCTCAAGATGAAGGACGGTCGCCCGTTTGGCATCTTCAAGAACTACACCCTGTCGTGGTCGGAAAAAGCCAACCTTCGGCTTGACCTTCAATCATGGCGTGGCAAGCAATTCTCGCAAGAGGAAATGCGCCGCTTTGACCTGAAGACCGTGCTGGGTGTGTGGTGCATGCTCAACATCATCGACCGTGTGGGCAACGATGGCAAGACCTACACCAATGTCAATGGCCTCACGCCAGTGCCCTCGGTGATCAAGCAAGCTGGTTTGCCCACACCTGTGAACAAGAATGAATTGTTCACCATCGGCGACCCCGACATGGCCATGTTTGAAACCTTCAGCGACAACCTGAAGAAGAAGATCTCATCTTCACCAGAGTGGCAAAGACGCAACGCACCGCAAAGCAATGCGCCTGCGCCTGCCGCCTCGTATGACGATATGGACGATTCAATTCCATTCTGAGGAGCACAACATGGACGTCAAACAAATAGCCCTCGAAAAAGTCATCAAGATGCTCGACAACATCGGCGTTGAATTCGCTGTGATCGACTTTGATGGAAAGAAGCACGGAAACCTTGAGGTAGCCCCACCAAAGCCTGAGCGCACACGCACAAAGTATGAGGAGCCTCACGGCGAACTCACTGAGTATGTGCGCGGTTACATCAAGGAAATGAAGCCCGGTGATGTGGTTGAAGTACCCATAAAGTACGGGCGCAGACGAACCCAATCAGCCTTGTCTGGGTATGCGTGTCGAGTCTTTGGTAACAGCAACACTGTCACCTCGTACAACACCGCCAAAGACACCCTTGAAATCATGCGCATTTTGTAAGGAGCCACAACATGACCGCGCCAGAAAAACTGAAGAAGCTCAAAACAGACATTGATTACATTGATCCCAAGACAATGCAAAAGGTCTGTTCTTTTAATCAGTGCATTGAAAAATTCACCATCACTGGGCAAGAAGAAATAACGACTTACCCCAAATGGAGAGATGGCGATCCACTCATAAAAACAACGCATTACCACGTTTGCTCTGATTGCGGCAGAAAGCACAGATCACAAAAAGACAAGTCAAAGAATGTGAGTAGTTTTTATGAAGCCGCCGCTGGTGGCGGAAATGAATTAAACAGAAAAGAGAAAAGCACATGACCACAATCATTGCAAGATCGGCTGAATCCGTTCACTGGTACCGCCAGGACGGTGGGCCTCAATACACGGTCAAGGCCAAAGATGGCTCAGACCGCTCCACGACCCTCAGGGACGCACGAAAGATGAGCTTGGTACCTTCGGTCACCACGGTCATGAAAATCGCCGCAAAGCCCGGTTTGGAGGCCTGGAAGCTGGAGCAAATGCTCCTTGCCGCCCTGACCCTGCCAAAGCTCCCTGATGAGCCGGAAAAGGCCTTCATTGCCCGTGTGGTGGCCGACTCCAAGGAACACGCCAAGATGGCCGCTGAACGAGGTACTCGCATCCATGAGTCCATCGAAAAGCACTATCGAGGCGAAGCCAACGACCACAGCGCCATCTCCAAGGCTTTTGAGGAAAAGATCTTCGACCACTTCAAGACCCACCCCCACCAAAAGTGGGACACCGAAGTGTCGTTTGCTCACCCCATGGGCTTTGGTGGGAAGGTGGACTTGTTCACCCGACCGGATGAGTCAGCACCCACCGGGATCATGCTGGACGCCAAGTCGAAGGAATTCGGCCCCGACGATGATGTGGTTGCATATGATGAACATTTGATGCAACTCAGCGCATACCGCAATGGCGTGGAGATGCCTCATGCACGGTGCGCAAACGTGTTTGTGTCCGTCACCCACCCAGGCCTGATCAAGGTTCATGAGTGGTCTGAGGAGGATCTACAAAAGGGCTGGAAGATGTTCCAGGCTTTGCTTACCTATTGGAAATTGAAAAACAACTTTGGAGAGATTGATGGACAGTGAAAACAAATTTTGGTTATGTGCTTGGGGCATTGCGTTGGCGTTCTTGATGGGGGTCATCGTGTGTCTCACAGTCCACGCTTGGAACAAGCTCGACAAGTGGGAAAAAGCCGTCAGCAATGGCGCTGATCCCATGGTCACCACCTGCGCTTTGCACGGCGACATAAGCATCGCAATCTGCACAATCTTGGCTCAAAACCGCAAATAAGGAAACATCAATGAACCAATACCTCACCATTGAAGAGATCCGCGACACCTTCATCAACACCAAGCTGGAAGAGAACTACAACTTCCTTGAGGAAGATTTGGAGAAGCTTGCCAGTGCCTTTGTGATGGCCGCAATGCCCAAGATCGTCCGCACTGAGCGCAACATGTGCATCAACTTTGTGCGCACCCTCAATGGGCCTGTGGCACAAGCCCTGGAGGACAAGCGGGGAGCGCTGTGATGCACTTTTTAATTTCTGTTTTTGTGGTCGCCATCATTTTTTATTTGTTGGGCGTGCGATAAAAAAATCCCCACCTTCGGGTGGGGACAAGGGCTATGGCAACCAAGCCCATACCGGAGAGACATCCGATATTCTTAGGGCAATGGGTTTCCCATGGCGTCCACGTTTGTAAATGCATTGCCTGCGCCCAGGGGTGCATTCTTTTTGTACCAGTCGTACACATCTATTCCAGCCTGAGGTACTTGCAAAGCCAAGCCAGCCGCTTGAGTTACGCCAAACGGCAAAACACTCAGGCCACCACCCAATGCGGCGACAGCTTTTGCGGTAAGTCGTGCTGTATCCCCGGCGCTTATTTCATCAGGATTCTTTTTTGCCAAGGCTTTTGCCATTTGATAGGCGTCAAAGCCTTGTGTGCCAGCAGTTAAGCCACCTAATGCGCCAACACCAATTCTTCCCACCGAAGGGGCCACAGTTTTTGCAACTTCGCCAACGGTGCTCATCTCACGACGAACAGCATTTGCCAATGGCGACCCTGGCTTCATTTCATATTTGGAAAGATCAACACCGGGCCTGCCGGGAGTGGTAGATGTGGTGACCTTGCCAGTTTCCTCAAATACACCGGGGCGACCAGGAACCATTTTTACCAGTGGCTTTGCAACTTTTCTTTCTTCAACAGCTTGAATTGCATTCAAAGCATTTTGCACTTCCGACATTGTGCGGATTTTTTGACCGCCAGCCACCCTTTCCAATTCTGTCAAAGGTAGTTTTAAGTTTGGCGCAATTTGACTGTTCAAATATCTTTGCAGGCTCATGCGGGTCATCGGAGAATTTACATCTGCGGCTTGACCGGCAAGGGTTTTTAAAACCCCTGGGAGCAATGGAGCAAGTTTTTTACCGGCCTCTAAAGTGGCCGCAGATTGCAATCCAGCCGTGCCGCCAATCAACCCAAGCCCCTGCCTGATTGTTTCTTCTGCGCTTGGATCTATTTCTATCCCATTGCTGGTAGATGGAGCAATTTTTTCTTGGTCAAAATCCACGGTTGGTTTTTGCGCAACCTCTACCTGTTCATCAGGTGGCGCACCACGCTCAAAATGAGTGATTGCATCAGCCAATTTGTCAATCGCATCTTCGCCAAACTTGTCCCTGGTGTTTTTCAATCCTAATTTGTCAGCAATAAAAATTTTGTAATTGTTGCGTGCATCCTCTGCATTTTCAGATCCTTCAGGCGAATACACGTCAACAAAATTTTCGGGGGTGACAATTCCTCTTTTAATTTTTATTCGTATGTCACCCATCAAAGCTTTACGGCCAAACTCCTTGTTTTCAAAAACTGCAAAGCCTCGGTCATCAATGCCGATTTGGCCGTCGTAGGTCACCCCCTTGGGAGGCTTCAAGTTCCCAGGGTTGTTGTTGTAATCAGCAATTGTCATGATTACTCCTTAACAAAACTTCCATCGGGCATTTTTTTCCAACCGGGTGGCGGCTTGTATGAAGATGTTTTTGCTGGTGCCGCAGGTGCCGCTCCAGGTGCCGCAGGCGCTTCAGTTTTTGCAGGCTTAATTACAGAATCAGCAATTGCAGTTGGGTTGTAAATCCAGTCCGCTGGTCGTGCAAATGGATCTGAGGTTATCAACTTGGATTTGTTTTTCATGTATTCTTTTTCAAGATCCGCACGCTGTTGACTTACCTCTTGGAACCTGGATGGAACTTTGGCCATCAAGTTAAGCTTGTGAAGCTCTTGGGCGTGCTTGTCCGCATAAGCCATCGTATCAATCAAGGTCAACAATGAGCGCTGAGTGTTGCCCAGGCCTGGGGTAGCAGTGGATTGCAGTTGACGCGACAAATCGGTCGGATGTGTTGTTGACGAGGTAGATCGAACCTGCAATTCAGCCAACTGTTTGATCAGGTTTTGAGCATTTGCAAGCTCTGTGGGATCTTTGAGGTTGGCCTGTCTGAAGTATTCATCAAAGCCCTCAAGCTTGCCACCAACCAACTTCCCGTCAGTGGCGGCTCTTGCAATGATGCTCATCAGGTCGTTGCCACGGAACACGCCGAGGAAACGATCCATGCCGGGTTGAACGGCGGTTTCACGAATGGAATGCAACAGTGGCATGCGTTCCAGACCAATCCTGACTTGCTGTAAAGACGTTCCCTCTTTTTCCATCTGCAATTCACGTTGGGTGGCGGCATATTTGCGCACCTCTTCAGCACGCTCATATGGGCTCATGGCATTCCAGGAGGCATCCTCAGTGCCTGGGGGTTTGCTCTGGAAAACAATTTGCTCTGCCTTTTGGCGTTGCTCTGGCGTGATGCTTGGCGCATACACATCAGCCAAAGCCGCCATGCGCGGATCTCTACCGGACGCTTCCATTGCATTAGTTTCAGTAGACAGTCGAGTTTGCTGGGTAGATGCGGCAGTTTGTGCGGCGTCAAAGAACCCTTTGGCGGCTTTGGCCACTGCTGATTCTGGTTGCAAAGAAACAATGCGTGCATATGTCTTTTCATCCATGGGCTTGCCACTGATGCGCCAAGCCTCAAACTCATCAGCTTGTGTTTTATTTTGCCCGGTCAGGATCTTGGATTGTGCAAGCTGTGTGCGCATCTGAGCCACGGGAAGCTCTGCTTCACGGCGTCTTTCTTCGGTTTCACCCAGGGCTTGTGATGCACTACCCAGGGACGCAAGGAAGCCACCCAGTTGGGGCTTGGCAAAGCCTGCGGCCACATTGAACCAATTGGGCTGGGCATAGCGTTGCTCCAGCGCCTTGATCTGTGCATCAAGTGATTTCTGGTACTCCTCCAGATCCGTCTGGGAGGCACCAACAGGGTTGATCTTTGCAGGGTCTGTGACCAGACTTAAAGGTGATTGTGCGGCCATGATGTTTCCTTCAGAATCTTTTATTCATTGGGGTTTACTAAGCCCGGATCGGCTGGCTCTAGGTTTCTGTAGTGATACCCAGTATCTTCATATTCATCTGGAAGAGTGGGACTTGGTAAGTTTGGATAGGGTAATTCAAACTCATCTGGAAGAGTGGGATTTATCATTGGCGGTAATTCAGGGGGCTCGAATTCATTATCCAAAATTGGCCTTGTCGGTAATCCGGGGCCGGGTGGCGGTGTTTGCTTCTTATAAGCCCCTGTGCCCATAAGTTGATCCAACAAAGATGTGCCAGCAATTGGTTTTCCGTCTTTGTCAAATCCCCTGTTTTGCATCAATCCACCACCCAACGAAGCAACATTGCCAAGCGCAGACAACGGTGACATGTTGAGCTTGGTTTCCGTGGTGGTCGGGATCTGGTAGCCCTGCATGATGTTCGACAGTTGAGCCAAACGGGTCAATGGGAACAATTCTTGTTGCTGTTGGATCTGACGCTGTTGCTCACCCATGGTGGACAAGGCATTCACAGCACCCAAACCAAGGTTTTGTTGGGTACCAGCCAAGGCACCCATCTGTTGACCAATTGCACCCAGGTTTTGCTGGCCCTGAGCGGCTTGTTGGCCTGCGGTAGACCCCAACTGCCCAAGCATTTGATTTTGGGCTGTAGCGGCCTGCAAAGCCTGTCCATAGCCCTGATTCATCAATTGGGCGATCTGGCTGTTCAGGTTCTGCCGTTCATTTGCTTGCAACTGCCCCAATACCTGGGCACCACGCATGGAACCGTATTGGCCAGAACCCACTGCGGCGGCAGTGGCGTTGGGTGACACGTTTTGCTGGATGTTGCGCTCGGCAATGTCCGACAAGCCCTGGGCGGCAGTCCGCGCATAGGGGTTCATGAATTGGCTTGCCATCTCAGCCGGGTTGTAGCCTGCCGCTTGACTCAAGTACTGGGCACCAGCCTCCAAGGGCGACACGGCCCCCGCGGCTTGGCCAAGTGTCTGGCTGGCCTGGGTAAGCTGTGGCACATACGAGCTACCGGCACCGGCCACTTGTTGGAAGGCCTGCTCCTGAAGGGGCTGGGCACCGACATACTGGGCGGTTTGGACTGGCTGACCCAACCCCGCCGCCTGAGAACCAGTCGTGGCCAGATTGCTCAGGTACTGGTTGTAGAAGCTTGGTGCGGTAGTCGCTTGTGTTTGACTTGACTCTAGCAAATTTGCCATTTTTAACCTTTCACCATCTTGAGGTAATCAAGAGGAGATTTTGCCTTCGGGGGGATTTTAGATGTAGGAGCCGATCTTTTGTGCGCTCGGATTTCCTCTCTCATTGCATCAAGCAACTGCGCACCTTTTTTGTTGTCGCCACCGCCCAGTGCGGTCACCAGTGGCTCGGGGAAGACATATTCGCCGTCAGCGATCTTTGCTGGCACGGCGGTGCCACCCTCTTTGTACTCATGGGGCACTTGCTTTTGGAAATCGGCCAAGGTCAAGGCACCAGCCTTGCTGGAGCCATCCCCCAGTGCGGCCACGGTGTCAGCGTCCATCACATAGTCGCCATCGTGGAGCATGGCTGGGATGTCATCGGACTGCCCAGTACCCCGCCCGTTGGCGTAGAAACCGGTCAAGCCGGTGATGAATTCAGGGTTGTGACCCTTGGGTGCCGCCTTGGCATATTTGTCCGGCAAACCGCCTTTGGCGTGTCCGGTTAAACCGGGCTTCAAT
>Ga0209500_10002541_pt1 | contig 12843 bp, 23 predicted proteins | sample S_140212_EF_Meta_FD_187323 | JGI IMG/M metagenome (GOLD analysis project Ga0209500, IMG submission 187323) | Freshwater microbial communities from Lake Simoncouche, Canada to study carbon cycling - S_140212_EF_MetaG (SPAdes) (version 2) | ecosystem: Environmental > Aquatic > Freshwater > Lake ...
AACTGGCCTGTTCGAGACATTCATTGGTGCCAGCACCTTAAAGGTAAGAAGCCTTCAGAGATAACACCTGACATGGTGGTTGCTGTGTCTGCTGGTGGCAAGTTGGAGAAATGTGCTGCTGCTGCATTCGAGGAGATGGCTATTGCTGCGAAGGCTGACGGCATCATCTTGAAGTCCACGTCAGCCGGTGACACACTCCGCAGTATTCAACAGCAAACCGCAGGATTCTTGAGTAGGTATCAGAAGGCACCAATTGCTGGAGCATCCACGAAGCATTGGAACAACGAGACTTGGTATCTCAAGCCTGGAATGGCAATGCTTGCCACCCCTTACGATGATCCAGCTGACGCAAAGGCTAGAGGCTCACGCCACCTGTACGGGATTGCGATTGATATTGCTGGGACTAACGGCAACAGCCCTACCTTCAAGTGGTTGCTTGCTAACGAAGTTCGATTCGGTTTCAGCCATGAGGTTTTGGGGGACGCTAATGGTAAGGGCAGCGAGAGCTGGCACATCCGATATACAGGCGTAAAGGCTTGATGTGGATTGGGGCATCGTTATCGCAGCGTTGGTCACCGCAGTTGGCGGAATCATTACTACGCTTCTGCTGAAAGTGAAGAACGAGAACACCAAAGACCATGCAAGCGTCATGGAAATCTTGCGGAGTGTCGGTGGAAAAGTAGAGAAGATTGATAGTAAGTTGGATGCACACATCGATTGGCATCTCAAGGGGGCATCTAGTGGGGAAATTCCTAGCCGAAATAAAAGGACAGCGAGCAGGTCAAAGTAATCGCATTGACAAAATCGTTGCTGAACTTGGTGAAGCCGATGGCAAAGATTTAATTGAAGCCCTAAACGATTTAACTGTGCGACCAGCACAAATCATTCGTGCTTTGCAGGCTAGAAAAATCATGTTGTCGGGTTCAGTTATCACACGATATAGGGCAACCCGTGACGCTACTAAATGACATTCGTCATTCCATCTATCCAGCATGGCCTCTAGTTTCCCAAGCCAAAAAATACAACCTACCCAAAACATCATCAGTCAAACCACCACAACGAGACTATGCAGTCGCAGTCGTTCTCCCCGACATGCAACTCGGATACTTCCGAACACACGACAACACACTCGAACCAATACATGATGAACAAGCCCTAGACGTTGCACTACAAATCGTCAAAGCCTCCAAGCCAGACCAGATCGTGCTGGTCGGTGACAACCTAGACCTCTGTGAGTTCGGCAAATACAGGTTCACTCCAGCGTTCGCACGAACTACCCAAGCTGCCATAGATCGTGCCAGCCAGCTCTGCGCACAACTCCGCAAACTAGCCCCCGATGCTCGGATCATTTGGATCGCAGGCAACCATGAGGAACGGCTCGGCAACTTCATCCTTGACGGTGCTGGTGCTGCGTTCGGATTACGTCGAGGGTTACGCCCTGAAGAATGGCCTGTGATGTCGGTGCCATATCTCTGCAACCTTGACGACTACGGGGTTGAGTATCTGCCTGGATACCCAACGGGTGCGCATTGGATCAACCAGCGTCTTCATGTCATTCATGGTGACAAGGTTGCCTCCGGTGGATCAACCGCCCACAAGTATCTTGCGACAGTCAAAACCTCGGTCATCTATGGACACATCCATCGGCGCGAATGGGCTGAACGAACTAGGGACGACCATGATGGGGCGAGAACCATCTTGGCTGCATCGCCTGGTTGTTTGGCTCGCATTGATGGTGCTGTGCCTTCAACACGCGGAGGACATGACTTGGATGGTCGTCCGTTGTATCGAGCAGAAGACTGGCAACAAGGCCTCTCAGTCGTTGAGTACATACCTGGTGACGGAGAGTTCAACCTTGAGATGATTCCTATCCGTGACGGTTGGGCTAGGTGGAGAGGACGAGATTATGTCGCACGATGAAATGCGCACAATGGTTGTCGTCAGATGGCATGACGCTCATGCTGCAACTGATACATGGACACCGATAGATGCCATAGGTCAAGACCCTTGTTTAGTGGTCAGCTGTGGGTTCCTACTCCCCACTAACGAAGGTGGCAAAGAAGGCCACATCACGATATTCCAATCAAAGACTGACGCAGATGACGTTGACGGGGTTTTATGTATCCCCGTTGCTATGGTTCAAGACATGAAAGTCATGACCAAAAACATCCCAGGGTTAGCACCAAGCAAGTAGACTAAATATCGGATCGTCGCCCGCCTTCACTTGGGCTTGACATCCCGCACACCTTCCCCTCCTTGGGTGTGCGATATATATCGGACAACCGGAAGGAAACACTTTGCGCATACTCACCGCAACACTCATAGCCCTATCCACCATCTTCGCAGGCACCGCCTTCGCAGCCCAACCAAAACCCACCCAAACCCACCCAGCCGTCCTCATCGAGCATCAACGGCAATTGCGTGAACAGATGCCACCAGTCGTAAAAGAAGTTTTGCCAGCCCATGTTCCCAATGACAAGTCAAAGCGATGCCCACAATGGGAACCAAAGATTGCTGAAGCAGGCCTACCTGTTCAGACGTTCTCGTATATAGCTTGGCGTGAGTCCAGATGCCGTGCGCGTAGTGTCAACGCCCGTTGGCAAAACGGTCAGATTGTTTGGACGCTCAACTCCAACGGCTCATACGACTCAGGTATCTTCGCTGTGAACTCCAGCTGGCACTCAGCAGTTAAACAGGTTTGCACCATCAATACAGGTTCCAAACGGTTAGACCTAGAAGCCCTCTACAATGTGGATTGCTCGATAGCAATGGCTGTGTGGATCATGGACAACACCAAAGGCAAACTCGCCAACTGGAGTCTCTGACCATCCACCACTACGCTCCAGCCGTGTTCTAAGGTCATCTGTACCCAAAGGAGGGACAATGACAAACCGTCAAAAGCAAGCAGCAGTAGCAATCGGAATGGCGATCATGTGGGGGTTCTGGCTGATGCCAACAGCAGAAGACCTACCAGACACTAAGCCTGCAACACCGCTCGAATGGAAACTATTTATCGCACTAAATTTCGTGCTAATCGTGTACGTCCATATCTTGAACATTCGTGAACATCAACGCCAACTCCGCATCGAAGCAAAACAGCGTTATTGGGAGCGTATGGAAACCCGTGCGCGTTACAACCATCCAACCGCACGATGAGCAACGGTCATGTTGTTGACATGTGGTCTGACGGTGACAACACCTTCAGACCTCACAGACCAGACTGGCAAACCAAAGCCCTCTGCATAGGTGAAACCGAAACATTCTTCAATGAGGGTTCACCTAACGCAATAGCGGACGCTAAACGGTTCTGTAATCGTTGTCCTGTTCGCAGGATGTGTCTCCAGTTTGCGTTGGTGAACGATGAGATTGGTGTGTGGGGTGCCACGACTACGATGGAGCGTCAACGACTAAAGAAGGCGCGGAGGCGTAACGGTGACTTCACCTCAGAAACGTAAAGGTTCCGCAGCTGAACTTGCGGTAGCAAAGTGGTTGCGCAAACTTGGCTGGATTCACGCCGAACGTAGTCGTGCCGGATGGACAGATGATCGAGGTGACATAGACGGAATGCCAGGAGTCTGTATCGAAGTTAAGAACGAGAAACGAATTGACTTACCAGGCTATTTGCGTGAGCTTGAGGTTGAGATTGCTAACGCTCAAGCGTGGACTGGCACAGTCATCGTGAAGCGTCGAGGTTCAATGAATGTTGATGACTGGTATGCGGTCATGCCAGCAAAGATTTGGGGTGAGCTGATGGTCATGCTTGACCAGCCAAACGGGAACTCTGTAACACCCTTGAATTAGACCATGCTTGACTTCGTAGCAATACCTGCTACGGTCAACATCCCAAACATTCCCAAGCTCAGGAGGCCTGCGAAAATGACTACATCAGACGAATTTAGTTTGTTAGCTGAAGCACCAAAAGACCGTTGGGGTCGCTACAAAATTAGTGATCCAGCGTCCGGTAAAGAACGCGGATATACCCGTGTCACAACAATCGCAAAAGTATTGGATGATTCATCCTCACTTGCCGATTGGAAAACGCGCATGGCAATCACAGGGATTGTGCAACGTGCAGACCTACTTGCTCAAGCATCAACATCGTTGGATGATCGAAGCAAACTGAACAAGATTGCGAACGATGCGATTGAAGCAGCAGGTGCGTACAGTCGCGCCAACCTTGGTACAGCACTTCACTCAATTACGCAGCAGTTAGACCTTGGCATGAAGCCACAAATCTTGGCTGGTTTGCAATCCGATATTGAAACCTATGTTGCGTCAATCGCAGCGTGGGACTTCGGTATGAAAAAGGAATGGATTGAAGTCCTGCTCATCAATGACGAGTTTGAATACGCTGGTACAGCTGACCGAATCGTCACCACCCGTGACGGCAAAATCTGCATCTTCGACCTCAAGACCGGAACAGACCTGTCTTACTCGTTCGGTTCAATCGCAGTTCAACTCGCCATGTATGCAAACGCAGACTGGATTTACGACTGGAAAACAGGCGATCGCACCCCACTCCCAGAAGGACTTGACATGAAAGAAGGCATCATCTGCCATCTTCCAGCAGGCGAAGCCAACTGCAAGTTCTACACAGTAGACCTGGAGGCAGGTTGGGAAGCAGCCAAAATGTCGTTTGCTACCCGTAACTGGCGTAAACGCAAAGACCTATTCAAGCCATACAAGTTCTCTGACGAGAAGCAGGGAGATGTCGAGCCTGTGGTAAATCCGATTCCACAGGCTGACATTCCTGTCTCGCCAAAAGAGTTAGCAGTCCAACAAGAATGGATGAAGCAACGCATCGCCAACCTCACACGCGAAGCGCAAGCCATGCTCATCCTGTGTTGGCCTGAAGGATGCCCGAAGCTGCAGGAGACAACAGCAGACCAACTCCAACAGTTGGTGAAGGTCATTCAAACTGTTGAAGCCCAACATGACATTCCGTTCTTTGATGCTGATCCAACAGCGAAGAAGCCTGTGAAGCGTAAGTCAAAGGCGTTTGATTCGGAGCCAGCATGAACGCCATTGAGGGTCGTGATCTAGACCAACAAGGTGATGAGCAGGCGGTCACATATATTCGTGAACGGTTGAACAGCATCCAAGGTGCTGATCGTGCGCGGTTCGCAATGCTTATCACTCAGGCTGAACTTGCTGGTCGCAGCATCAGCCTCAAAGAAACAAAATCTCTTCGAAGGTTTGAGATAGCAAGAGGATTATTCCTGTTGTTTGACTCAGGCCAATTCGATGAAGACTTGGTGAAGGACATTTGTTCCCAAATCACCTCGCAAAAATACAGCAAACCAGGTGAAGCATTAGCGAACCTTGACGTGAAACAAGCACAGCGATTCGCTAACGCTTGTCACGGCATTGCGCGTGACCTGCTGAACCTGATCTATATCCCAGAAACCAATCAATTCCACATAGAGGAGCAAGCATCATGACAGACATATTCCTTAGCGACGGGGGCAGTAAATATCCTGCACTCAAGTTTGAGAATGTCAACGACACCCACACCGGCACGGTAATCGAGGTAAAGAAACTCGAAGACCGTTCACCTGATGGGACAGTAAAAACATGGGATAACGGCGACGTGCGATATGTCTTCGTATTCACCCTGAACACAGCCGATGGGATCGGAAACCTTTGGGCGCGTGGAGCGATGGTCAAATCCATTCGTGAAGCAGCACAAGCAATCGGTGCCAGCACCATGATCGGCACCAAGCTCACAGTCAAGTACACCGGTGATGGCGAAAAGAAATCAAAAGCCTTCAACGCACCAAAGTTGTACAAGGCAAAAGTTGAGCCAGCCGTGAAGGATGACTCAGAATCAATGTGGTAAACCCACAATAAATCGTGACAAGTTGGGTATCGAGCTGACCCCCATTCAGCCCCCTGCGGTACCCAACTTGTCGCACTTATTTAGCCAGGAGCAAACATGACTATCCAAGACCTAAAGAACGCTATTGCGTTTCTTGAGAAAAGTTTCGTCGGTCAAGGCGACCAAGAACGACTCTTCAAAACCATTGAAGCACTCAAAATTGAAATTGCTAGGAGGCAAAAGAAATGATTGATGTAAACCAGTTCGCAGAGTTAGAGCTGCGAGTCAACGACCTACAAAACGCTCTTACCCGTGTCATCGAGGAACGTGACAACTACAAAGACACAGCAGACTCCCTATTCCGTGAACTTGAAGCCTGCCGGACAACACTCACCCAAGCCAACTCAGACATCTCACGCTTGCGCGTGTACCTAGCCCAAGGAGCAGAACTATGAGTCCAATGATTCTGTCGGACAAGGTTGCTGACATCATCAAAGACCTGACCGTCAAGACTGAGGTGCAGCAGGTCGCGCTAGAGAACGCACACCTACGCATCCTTGAACTCAAAGCTGAGGTGTATGAACTGCGGAAGCGACTTGACCAATGACCAACCAAGCCCGTGACTTCATCATTGGTGTCCTAGCGATGACACTAGTAATTGTCCTCACATTCCTTGTTGCCGGCAATATCGCCAAACATGACAAACGTGAAGCCTGCACCAAATTCGCTGAAGCCACCAACGAAGAAACCGTCTACATTGAATATGGTCTCACCGAATCCAAATGTTTCATCAGCAACGAAGGCGGTTGGATAGACATCAACCCATCAAACCTCTCAACACTCAACAGGACTAAACCATGACCGAAGAAGAATTCAGGCAAACCGCAGCTGACGTGGACGACACCCTGTACGGCATCATCAGTGAACTAGAAGAAGAAATCGCTGAACACCACCGAACAATACGAGACTTAAGGAACCTTCTACATGAACTCATCATCGGGTAACTTCCCAGACGCACCCTCAACAATCACCATCCTCGCCAACCGTGACATGATGGCGAACTGGGTAGGACACATCCAATCCCACGACATCACCTCAGCCGCCCTAGCCGGAGGCATCTACCTACTCGTCAGCCTCGAAGAAGATGGGACGCTTCGGATTGCGACGAAGCCTGGTAGTGCTTGGGATTCAACCTGGTCGCCACCAATACAACTGGAGCGACGATGAGCAAGGACAACGAGTTAGCCTTAGACCTGTTCATGCTCGGCTATGAACGTAACGAGCTGGTGCACATGTTGAATGAGGCGACCAGCCTTATTGAGTCTTTGCGTAATGAATTGGACTCAATCAAATCAGAGTTACACACCACACAACAAGAACTTTGGAGGAAACAATGAACGCTCTTATCGGTTTCGCAGTCGTTTTAGGCTGCTACTTCTTTTGGTTAACACGATGATCTACAGAATCCAATGCAACAAATGCGGATCAATGGTTAAACATGACACACAAATCGTTCAAGGTTGTTTGTGCGATCCTGATAGCCCGTCGTGGGTTGCTATTCAACCTGATGGACGGATGCTCAAAATGTCTCAAGCCAATTACATGGTATTTGAACAATCATGATTCTTGCCATCATTCAAGCGAGGATGGGATCAACACGGTTACCAGGTAAAACCATGAAACCATTCGGTGATACAACCGTCATTCGATACATGCTTGAACGAGTAGAACAATCCAAACTCATTGACCTAACTGTTATTGCCACCAGCACCAATCAAGAAAACGATGTGCTGGTCAGTAATCTTGCAGATTATGAAACATATCGAGGAGATGAAGACAACGTGCTGTCACGCTTCTATGAAGTGGCACAACGGTACCAACCAAACCTTGTGGTGCGGTTAACTGCCGACTGCCCATTCATAGACCCACAACTCATAGACGAAGTGATTCAACAAACCATCGACGCTAATGCTGACTACGGTTCCAACGTCAACCCAGCCACCTATCCAGATGGGATAGATGTTGAAGTGTTCACCTATGAAGCGTTAGAAACCGCAGCTCAACAAGCAACCAGCAAATACGACTTGGAACACGTCAGCCCATACATCCGACAACACGCTCAAAATCAAACCAACGTACAAAATGACACCGATTACAGATACATTCGATGGACATTAGATACACCAGAAGACTACGAAAACCTTTGCCAAATGGTTCAACTATTTGATTACAACACATTCACCTGGAAACAAATGCTAGATAAGGTGCAATCATGACTCAAGCCCGCCTCTGCCCCTGCATCCCGCAACGCGCACTACCAACCAAACCGTTATGCGGAGATAAGCCAGACGACTTCGATGAGTGAATATGAAGACCCAATCGCGGAGTTCATTGAAGCATCAGCCGAAGGACTCTGCACCGGCTATGTCGTCATCGCCAACATTGAACGTATCAACGGTGACCAATCATTCTGGGTGACCACACTCCGCAACCAAACCGCCTCAACCAGCCTCGGCCTACTCGAATCAGCATCCGCAGCAGAGAAGTATCGGATCGCCAGATCATTCAACCATCACGAAGACGAAGACGAATAACAGTTACACTCAACAAACTAATCCTTGGAGGGACACAACATGAATGTACTCAGCTTGTTTAGCGGGGTCGGAGGCTTTGACCTCGGACTAGAAAACGCCGGAATGAAAACCATCTACCAATGCGAATGGGACAAACACGCCACACGTATCTTGGAACGCCATTGGCCTCAAGTGCCACGATGGGGTGACATCACCACACTCACAGCACAAGAAATACTCCGACAAGGAACACCACCAGACGTGGTTGCATGGGGCAGCCCATGTCAAGACCTCTCAGTCGCAGGAAAACGAGCAGGTCTAGAAGGCGAACGCTCAGGCTTATTCCACGAAGGCATACGAATCATCAACGAACTACGAAAGGAAACGAACAATGAATATCCAAAAATCTCTATTTGGGAAAACGTCGCAGGAGCATTATCTTCCAACAGAGGTGCTGACTTCGGAGTCATCCTCGACGAAATGGCTAAAGCAGGGGCGATGGTCATCGAATGGGGACTCTTGGATGCGCAACACTTCGGAATCCCCCAACGACGCAGGCGAGTCTTCTGCATCGCTATCTTCAATTCTGCAACCGCCAACATCTGTCCAAGCCCGCTACTACCTGTCGGCGAAAGCTTGCCAAGGGATACTGCGAAGGGCAAACAGAAGAGGAAAAGTTCTACCAGCGAGACTTCAGAAAGCCTTGGAGCAGGTAGTCGAAGCGAACAATTCTTAACAGAGGAAAGTTATGCAGAATCATCTTTTGCACAATTCAAAGAAGGTGATGTTGCAGCTCTAAAAGCATCTGGAGGGGTTCTTGGCGGTGGTAGTGAAACCCTAATCGTCGGAGCGTTAACAGTCTCAGACCTAACACGACAAGTCACAAACGAAATCGTCAGCAAAAACCTTTTGCAGGTAGTTGAACCGTATGTGAAGTCTCGTCGTGCGCAATCGGTAACCGATGACGAAACATGGGTACCAGGTGAAGTCAACCCGACACTCAACTCGTTTGATGTTGGTGACACACGAGCTACCACAGCCAGCATTGAACCTATGTTGCTTGACGGTACAAGGGTTGATGATGTGCGAGTGTATGAGCCACCGGTGCAGACATTGGGCGCACGAATGGGAACAGGTGGAAACAATGTTCCTGTCATTGGCTTCAGCCACACTCAAGGCTTATCAGCACAACCATCGGAAGATGCGTTCCCAACATTACGTACACAAGGAAACGGAATGGCTGTTGCTTTTGGTATTCAAGTGAATGTGATTGGTCGTCAACCTGAGAACGGCCCAGCAGGCAAAGGACACACCGAAGAAGGTGACCCAATGTTCACCCTGACTGGTACCGATGTTCATGCTGTTGCTTACGATGAGTACAACGACAGCATCAACGAAACCCATCACGCTTTACGAGCAGGCACTAAACAATCAACAGGTGTGTTGCTTGAAGGTGAAGTTGCTGGAACTTTGCGTAGTGGTGGTTCAGGCGGTGTCCCATCGTCACGCGGTGAACACCTAGTCGCAGAGCCATCAATGGCTGTACGTCGACTAACCCCGTTGGAATGTGAACGCCTTATGGGTTGGCCTGATGATCACACCAGGTTCAAGGCTGACGGTACCGAACAGGCTGACACTCACCGCTATAAACAATGCGGTAATGGTGTCGCCAGCCCTGTTGCTGAGTGGATTGGCAAGCAGCTCATGAAACTACAAACATCCTTGGAGGGATAATGAAAACAGGACGACTCAATAAGGGATACAACTATCCCACCTCAGCCTTACTCAAACAGTTCCCCGAAGATACCTGGGCATCAACCATTGCTGAACGACTTGGTGTCGGTAGAGCTGCAATTCAAACATGGCGTGAAGGTAACACCTATCTCGATCAATGGCGGGCAGATAAATATGCTTGCGCGTTAGGCAAACATCCATCAGAGATTTGGCTCAACTGGTTTGATGAAGTGGAGTTGGCATCATGACGATGCGTGATGAAGCAATCAAACTCGCTGAGCTAGGGATAAGGGTTATCCCTATCAAGCCTGGTGAGAAGTATCCACCAATGAACGCATGGCAAGACAAAGCCAGCAACGACATCCATGTTGTGAACGACTGGTTCACCAGCCAATACTCAGGTTACGGAATCGGTATCGCCACAGGGCAAACCAAATACGGACGCATCTTCGTCCTCGACGTGGACGATAGGGATGAATACAAAGGTTCAGACACGCTGCATGACCTGCAAGAAAAGTATGGTCAACTACCCGAAACCGTTACAGCAATCACAGGTAGCGGTGGACAACACCTGTACTTTTATTGTGATGAAGACATACGCAACGACGCAGGCTCAAGGCTTGGAGTAGGACTCGACATTCGTGGCACCGGAGGCCAAGTCCTCGCAGCCCCAACGATTCACCCGAACGGACGTGCCTACCAATGGGAAGACGGCTCAAGCCCACACGAACGCAAACCAGCCAAAGCACCAGACTGGCTCGTCAAACTCCTCACCAAACAACCAGAGATGGTCAAACCCCAAGGTCAGCCTGATTCATTCCTGACAGACCCCAACACCCCCTCAGCCCGCTACAACGCCAAGACAACATGGGAACAGCTACTCATCCCCGACGGCTGGACACTCGCCAAGACTGACCGTCATGGTGAACAGCATTGGGTTCGCCCAGGCAAAGACCCTAGAGATGGAACCAGCGCGACGATAGGTCACAACGGCAACGACGCACTCATCGTCTTCACCTCCAGCATCCCTTGGCTACCCGAAGGGGGCTACAACCGCTTCGGATACTATGCAGCATCAAAGCATGGTGGAGACTGGAAACAAGCCTCCCAAGCGTTCCTAGGCACCCCTGAAGGCAAAGCCGAACCAACCACACCAATCCCCACACCAGACGAAATGCTCTCAATGCTGGTCGATTGGAAAACCTTCTGGTCACTTGAACACGCAACAGAAGAATGGTTAGCCAAACCACTCATCGCTAAAGGCCGTCAAACCGCGTTGTATGCGTCAGCCAAAACAGGCAAGTCCTGGCTCACACTCAACGTCGTAGCAGCACTCGCATCCGGCAAACCCATCCTCGGACAACCAGCCCAACCACCAGTCCATTGCCTGTATTTGGATTACGAAATGATAGAAGCAGACCTGTATGAACGCCTAGAACAATTCGGATACACAGAAGACGACGACCTATCCCACCTGCACTACGCCCTCATCCCAAACCTCCCAAGCCTCAACACCACCGAAGGTGCCTCAGCCATACTCAAACTCGTAGAACTCACCAAGGCTGAAGTCGTAGTGATAGACACAACAGGTCGTGCCATCGATGGTGAAGAGAACTCTGCTGATAGTTATCGTGAGTTCGCACGCACCACAGGCCTAGCCCTCAAACGTGCCAACGTAGCCTGTGTACGCACAGACCACGCAGGCAAAGACGGAGGCAAGAAACAAGGCCAACGAGGATCATCAGCCAAAAACGATGACGTGGACATCGTGTACCGACTTGACAAGTCTGACGATGGCTTGACCCTGAAGCGCACTCACACACGCATTAGCTGGGTACCAGAAACCGTCAGCCTCATAGTCGAAGACTTTGATGATGTCATTACCATCAGACTCCGCAGCAAAGAACAACGAGGCTGGACAACCAAAGAAATCAACATAGCCAACCGACTAGACGAACTAGGATTCCCCATCAACATCGGAGTCAACGAAGTGCAACGCCAACTCAAAGACCAAGGCATCTCACTAGGCCACAAGTCAGCCATCGGACGAGCCATCCAATGTCGCAAACAACCCCGACCAGACCCCCTGAACCAGTCGGAACCACAAAGGGCGGAACCACTCGGAACCACTACCGATATCGGAACCACCTTCGGAACCACTTCGGAACCACCTGATCCAGCCCTTGGTGTACAAAGGAACCAGCGTGTGTACCGAATAGGTACACGCGGTTCCGTACCGCAAACCGAAACCTCAGAAAATCGGAACCACTTAGACAATCAATCCACCCCCACCCCCACCCCAGCCCACCCCAACCCAGATCAAAACGATCTCGAATCAGAACTCTGGTAACCCAACCCATGCCCATCCAACGACCATGCCTAGTGTGCCGTCAGCTCACACAAAACATCCAGCGATGTGACTCCTGCCAGGGGGCATGGCAGCGCAACCGGAATAAGAAGCGAACTCATTACCAAGGTGATTACCAAGCAAGAGCAAAGTGGGTACGCGATACCACCATCCTCTGCTGGCTTTGTGGCAAACCCTCAAAGGTTGACGATCCTTGGCAAGCCGATCATGTCATCCCAGGCGACCCCAACTCTGAACTACGCGGAGCGCATCGCAGTTGCAATGCGTCCCGTGGGAATCGCAGCAAGCCATGACCCCCGTGGCAGTTCGGGGGGTGGGGTCAAACTGTAAGGCTGACCTAACACAACTAC
>Ga0209500_10002545_pt1 | contig 12834 bp, 8 predicted proteins | sample S_140212_EF_Meta_FD_187323 | JGI IMG/M metagenome (GOLD analysis project Ga0209500, IMG submission 187323) | Freshwater microbial communities from Lake Simoncouche, Canada to study carbon cycling - S_140212_EF_MetaG (SPAdes) (version 2) | ecosystem: Environmental > Aquatic > Freshwater > Lake ...
AGGGCTGCGTCTCCATCGTCGCTGGCAAGGCTTCGCAGGCCGGCAACTCCGCCGACGTCGATTCGCACTCCGCCGCTCAGGCCCTCAAGGTCCATTCATCTCAGCTTGGCGCCGACGGTAAGTTCACGAAGCCTGATGAGATTGTACCGACAGATGCCGATCCTGGCCACGACGGCCTGTGCGAGCGCGAGCAGATTTATTTCGAAAAGGCTATCCGCGAAGACCTTGACCTCACCGCGCACATGGACGACGCCGTGAACTCGATGCGCATCGTCGCCGCTGCTGATCAGTCGTTCCGCGAAGGCCGCACCATCAACCTCTGAGCGGCGATGGCGCACCCGAACCTCGTCTTTATGGGCGTCTGCGGCTGCGGCAAGAGTACCGTCGCGGAGATCTATGCGCAGCGGACCGGTGCCACGCTCATCGAGGCCGATGCCTTCCATCCGCCAGAGAATGTCGCGAAGATGAGCGCTGGCACGCCGTTGACCGACGCCGATCGTGCCGGCTGGCTGGCCGCGATGGCCGCGCGCCTCGCCGAAGGTAAAGCCCACGGCGAAGCGATGGTCGTGACTTGTTCCGCTTTGAAGAAATCCTACCGCGACCGCCTCCGTGAAGGGGATTCCGACCTCTTCTTTATCTTCCTCGATGGCAGCCAAGAGCTCCTGCAAGCACGTCTCGACGCGCGCAAGGGGCACTTTATGCCGCCTGGACTGCTCGGCAGTCAGCTCGCCACGCTGGAGCGTCCGAATCTCGCGACCGAAAAGTGCCTCCACGTCAGCATCAGCCTTTCGCCTGAACAGATCTGCGCGACGGTCGGCGTGGCGATGCGTCGCTTCGCCTGAAAAGCAGAAGGCCCGCGCGATGGCGGGCCTTCGTTGGGGAGCTAAGCGAGAAGCTTACTTCTTCCAGACGACCTTGGACGGCTCAATGACGCTCGTCTTGTCGAGGGTCGGGAAGCCTTCCGGGATCGGCAGGGTGACCTTGCCGGTCGCGGCCCACTCGGTGGAGCGGGCGAGGATGGTTTGGAAGCCCACGCAATGCAGGGCGTCGAAGTTATTGTCGCCGTTCCACATATGACCCATCGAGGTGGTCACCACGCGGCCCTTGTTAAAGGGGGCGAACCAGACCATCGGCTCATGCATATCGGTGCCGCCCGTCTCGGGTTTCGAATAGGAGCTCGAGAGCACGTGCATGTGGTCAGCGCTTCCGCGCATGCGGCCATAGAGTTCGTCGGTGGCGTGGAGCCATTCAGCGGGAAGGCCCTGCATGATTGGGTGGGAGGCGTCGCGGGTCTTTAGGGTGAAGACGTGCTTCGAGCCGTGTCCGGAGCCGAAGCCCTTGGTCTGGATCTTCTCATCGGCGTCGACGAGCGCGACGGCCTTGCCGGTCTTGTCGTCGACCGCGATGCGGCTGCCGAATTTTCCGTCGCGCCAGCCGCAGCAGATCATCTCGTTGAAGTTGTCCCAGCCCGTGAAGGCGTTATTGGCCGCGTGGACGTTGACGAGTCCGCCGCCATTCATAACGAACTCGGTGAAGGAATCCTTCATTGCGGTGCCCCATTCTGGCCCGTTGTAGTTGTTCACGATGACCTGGTAGTCGGTAAACTTCGGTGACCACTGTTCCCATTCGGCGGCGTGGGCCAGCTTGAAGGCGGCTTCTTCGGCGTTCCACTCCTTCATTGCGGCGTCGAAGGCTTTCTTGGCGGCAGCGTCGCCGGCCTTAGGCTTACCTGGCTTGGCCTTGGCGAAGGCGGCCGGGGCGGTCACGACGGTCACGCTGAAGCGACCGGTGGCCTCGAGGGTGGCCTTACAGGACTCCGTCGTACGGATCCAGTCGTGGTTATTGCGTCCGTCGAGGATGAGGACGCGGATCTTCTCGGCAGCGCCGAGGGGCAGGGCCAGGAGGGCGAGTAGGCAGGCCAGCCCGAGCTTGTGCAGGGTTTTCATGGGGAGGGCCTCATTGGAGGCATTTCCTGAGGGTGGGCGAGCGTTTTCAGTTTCGGTCCAGCGAACGGTAGTGGATGGCCTCCAATAGGTGGGGGGTGGCGATACGTTCGGCCCCCGCGAGGTCGGCAATCGTGCGGGCGACGCGCAGGATCCGGTCGTAGGCTCGGGCGGATAGGCCCAGCTTCTCCATCGCCTGCTGGAGGAGGTCGCCTTGGGCTTTATCCAACGCGCAGTATTCCCGTAGCTCCCGACCGCCCAAGAGGGCGTTGCAGCCGCCGGTTCGGTTGCCGAAGCGAAGGCGTTGTTTTATTCGCGCCGCTTCGACACGCCCACGAATGGCGGCAGAGGATTCGCCGGGTGCGGCATCGCGGAGTTCTTCCAGAGTGAGGGCGGGTGCTTCGATTTGAATGTCGATGCGATCGAGGAGCGGTCCCGAGATTTTGCCTCGGTATTTACGTACCTGCATCGGTGAGCAGCGGCATTCGCGGCGACGGTCGCCAAGGTGACCGCACGGACAGGGGTTCATCGCCGCCACGAGCATCAGCCGCGAGGGTAGGGTGACCTTGGCCGCCGCACGTGAGACTGTGACCTGTCCGTCCTCGAGCGGTTGGCGTAGCACCTCGAGCGCCGAGCGACGGAACTCCGGCAGCTCGTCGAGAAAAAGAACTCCGAGGTGGGCGAGCGAGACTTCGCCGGGTCCGGGGATGCTGCCACCGCCGATGAGGCCGATGTCGCTGATTGTGTGGTGCGGAGAGCGGAACGGCCTTTGCCAGCCGCGTCGGGCGTCAGCTAGCCCCATGCCCGCAGCCGAGTGAACGCCGAGGATTTCGAGAAATTCTTCCGCGTCGGGCGCCGGCAGAATCGTTGGAATTCGCTTCGCGATGAGCGATTTGCCCGAGCCGGGCGGGCCGATCATGAGGAGATTATGCCCGCCGGCCGCGGCGACTTCCACCGCCCGGCGGATGGCTGCCTGGCCTTTGACCTCAGCGAAGTCGGGCTGCCCGTCAGTCGTGGCTGTCTCGGGCGGTGGCGCTGCGAGCGGAGCGATTTTCTTTTCGCCGGTGAGGAAGCGCAGCGCGCCGTCGAGCGTGTCCGCGGGGATGGCTTCGATGCCGCCGACGAGCGCAGCTTCCTCCGCCGACGCCCGCGGCAGGATGACGCCGCGAAGGCCGGACTTGCGTGCGAGGATGGCCATCGCCACCCCGCCGCGGACGGGGCGCGTCGCTCCGCTTAGGCCGAGTTCCCCGGCGATGAGGTAGTGTTTCAGGAAGGAGCGGTCGAGCTGCCCGGTCGACGCCGCGATGCCGAGGGCGATGGGCAGATCGTAGATGGCCCCTTCCTTCTTCAGGTCACCGGGCGCGAGATTGATGGTCGTGCGTGTCTCCGGTAGGCGGAGTCCGCTGTTCTGCAAGGCTGACTGCACCCGCTCCTCGGACTCTTTGACCGCGGCATCAGGCAGTCCCACCAGCCAGAGCCCGTTCTCGCCGAGTTCACCGGTATTGACCTCGATCTCCACGGGTACGGCTTCGACTCCGACCAAGGCGGCAGAACGGATGACGGAGAGCATGCCGCAGGGCACGGGGAAACGCATGATGCCACAATCACCGACGTTTAGGGCCTAAATCTCGGGATATATCCCCATTGCTGGGTGGTTTGCCTTGGCAACCTTCGGGGCGTTGGGCTGTCATATTACCTGACTTTCATGCTTTGCCGTCTCGCCATTCTCGGTCTGCTCCTCGCGCCCCTTCTTTCTTTGGGCGCCGTCGCTCCTTTTCTGGAGAAGAACTGTATCGAGTGCCATGACGCCGACGCCAAGAAAGGGGGCTTAGATCTGACGGCTCTTAAGTCCGACCTGACCGACTCGAAGTCCTTTGAGACCTGGATCAAGATCTTCGACCGGACCGCGAGCGGTGAGATGCCGCCCAAGAAGAAGGCACGTCCCGATGCTAAGCAGCAGTCCGCCTATCTTGGTGACCTTTCCGCGCTCCTGCTTCGTCAGGATGCCGACCGCATCAGTTCGCAAGGCCGTGCGGTCGAGCGACGCATGAACCGGTTCGAGTATGAGAACGCCGTGCGTGACCTGCTTCAGGCCCCTTGGCTGGATTTGAAGGAAATCCTGCCGGAGGATACCGAGGCCTTCCGTTTCAACAAGACGGGCCAGGCCCTCGACGTCTCGCACGTCCAGCTTCAGCGCTACCTGACGGCGGCCGAGGAAGGCTTACGCTCCGCTTTCCTTTCTTCGGTCGAGAAGCCTGATACCTCGCCCAAGCGTTTTTATGCCCGTCAGCAAGGCAGCTATACCGGTAAGATGAAGTTCTCGGAGTTCAATATGTCTCCCGAGCGTGCGACTTTCCCGACGCTCGGCTTCGCTAGCCAGCCGGCGGTCCGCCGCGGTGAGGCGCCGATGACCGTGGGGAAAGCCGATCCCAAGCTACGCGACGAAGAGGGTGTGGGCGTCGTGCATGGTGCCTATGAGCCCGTTGAACCCAATTTCGCCTCGTTCCGGGCGCCAGCTGCTGGCCGCTACAAGCTGAAGCTTTGTGGGCATACCGTCTGGGTCGGGCCGGGTAAGCCCAACGGTAAGGGGCCGGCGCGCTGGTACATTCCGGACCTCGATGATATCTCCAAGGGCCGCCGTCCGGAGCCCGTGACGGTCTATGCCGTGACGCATCCCCGCGTCTTGCGTCGTATCGCCAATGTCGACTTCAATCCCGACCCGACCGTCAATGAAATCGATGTTGTCCTGAAGGCCGGCGAATCGATCCAGATAGATACCGTCCGTTTTTATCGTTCCCGTCCGGGCGTCAGCCGCGCGCAGAATCCTTTGGCGACACCTGAGGGGCAGCCTGGCCTAGTGATGCGCTGGATCGAGGTCGAAGGTCCGCTCGCCCCGAAGTGGCCCGCAGCCCCTTATTCCGTGCTGTTCGACGAACTCACCGCGAAGCGTGCCATCGGTTCCCCACTCCGCTATGACGTTGAAACGCAGGATGCGCCCAAGGATGCCGAACGGCTGTTGCGACGTTTCGTAAAGCAAGCCTATCGCACGCCAGTCTCTCCTCAGGAAGAAGTCCGTTTTCTGCCGGTCATCCTCGGTGCGATGAAGTCGGGCAGCACTTTCGCCGAGGCGATGTTGTCCGGCTATACCGCCGTGCTCTGCTCGCCTTCCTACCTCTACCTGCAAGAGAAGCCCGGCCGTCTGGATGACCATGCCTTGGCCGCCCGTCTGGCTTATTTCCTGTGGAACTCCCCGCCTGACGCGCAGCTCCGCTCGCTGGCAATCGCTGGTACGTTGCATGACCCGAAGACCCTGCGTGCACAGACCGAACGTCTTCTAGCCGACCCTCGTTCGGCCCGTTTCGTCGACACCTTTACCGACTACTGGCTCGACCTGCGCAAGGCCGGCGCCAACGACCCAGACAACCTGTTGTATCCCGATTACTACCTGGACGACCATCTCGTCGAATCGGCCCGCGATGAAAGCCACGCCACTTTCGCGGAACTCCTCCGTGGTAATCTGCCGGTACGGAACATCGTCGACGCGGATTTCGTCTTCGTGAATGAACGTCTTGCGGCGCTTTATCAGCTGCCACCGGTGGTCGGCGCGAAGTTGCAGAAGGTCTCTCTCCCTAAGGATAGCGTCCGTGGTGGTTTCATGACCCAGGCTGCGGTCCTTAAGGTCACTGCCAATGGCACAACGACCTCGCCGGTTATCCGCGGCGCCTGGATTATGGAGCGCGTGCTCGGCCGCAAGCCGCCGCCCCCGCCCGCCAGCGTCCCAGCCGTCGAGCCGGATACCCGTGGTGCCGTAACCATTCGTCAGCAGCTGGATAAGCACCGCACGCTGGAATCTTGTTCTTCTTGCCATACCAAGATCGACCCGCCCGGCTTCGCCTTAGAGAGTTTTGACGTTATGGGCGGCTTCCGGTCGCGCTATCGCGCGCTCGACGGCAAGACCCCCGAGGTCGGTATCGGCAAGAACGGGCAGAAGTATGCTTTCCATAACGCCCTGGCGATTGAGTCCTATGGCGAACTCGACGGAAAGAAATTCAAGGACATCCGCGAATTCAAGAAGATCGTCGCCGCCGAAGAGCGTCAGCTCGCACGTAATATCATCGGACAGTTGACGGTCTATGCCACCGGTGCACCGGTCGGTTTCGCCGACCGCCCGAAGGTCGAGGCCCTGCTCAATGAGGCAAAAGGCGGCCATTACGGTATCCGCGACCTCGTCCAAGGGCTTGTTTCCAGCGAACTTTTTCTTAACAAATAACCTTATATCCCATGTCCTCTTCCCTGAATCCGGCCAACACGCCTTACGTCGCGTTCAAGCGTGCCGTCTCCCGTCGTCGCTTCTTGGCTGGCACGGGTGTGCTGCTCGCACTGCCGATGCTCGACGCGATGACGCCGGCATTTGCCGCCGCGCCTGCCCCCTCGGCCAAGCCCCGTCGCATGCTGGGTATCTGTAACAACCTTGGCCTGGTGCCCGAGTACTTCTTCCCGACGGGGAAGGGCAAGGACTATAAGGCCTCGCCTTACCTCGAGCTCCTGCAGGCCCACCGCAAGGACTTCAGCGTCTTCTCCGGCGTCTCGCACCCCGACGTTGATGGTGGCCACCCGGCGGACAATTGCTTCCTGACCGCGGCTCCACACCCGAGCAGCGGCGGTTTCCGCAACACGATCTCGCTCGATCAGTTCATGGCCGAGCGCATCGGCCACCTCACACGCTTTCCAGCCATGACCCTGGGCGTCAACTGCGCCCGTGGTTCCCGCAGTCTTTCCTGGACGGCCGGCGGCGTGATGATCCCGACCGAAGAGAAGGCTTCGGAGGTCTTCCGTAAAATGTTCATGGGAGGTTCTGCCGCTGAGGTTCATGCGCAGGAACGTCGTCTCCAGCTCGGCCAGAGCATCTTGGATGCCGTCGGCGGCCAGGCGGGTGAGTTGCGTCAGACGATGGGCGCGTTGGATCGTGATCGCCTCGACCAGTATTTCACGAGCGTCCGCGAGCTTGAGCAACGCATGCAGATGTCGAAGGAGTGGGAAAAGAAGCCGCGTCCGGCGGCCAAGTCCTCCGCGCCGCTCGATCCCAGCAGTCCGAAGGAGTACATGGACAAGGTCCGACTGATGTACGACATGGCCCGCCTCTGTTTCGAGACCGATTCTTCCCGCGCCGTGACCCTGATGCTCGACAGCGTGAATACGCCTGCCCTCGACATCGACCACGTGCATACAACCACGGATGGTTACCATAGCCTGTCGCACCACGGCAAGTCGGCCAAGAAGCTCTCGCAGCTCAAGGACATTGACAGCATGCATATGCGCCTGCTCGCCAAGCTCATGGAAGATCTCAAGACCACGAAGGAAGACGGCGCCCCGCTCCTCGATCGCACGATGATTCTTTACGGAAGCAATTTCGGCAACGCCAACGCGCATACGACGACGAATATGCCGACCCTCCTGATGGGCGGTGGCTTTAATCACGGCCAGCACCATGCGTTCGATACTGAACGTAACTACCCCCTGCCGAATCTCTTTGTCTCCATGCTCCAGCGTATGGGCATCGACGCCGATAAGTTCGCCTCGTCGACTGGCACGATGCGCGGCCTGAACCTCGTCGGCTAAGGCCGGCAGGGCTTACTCGTCGTCATCATCGTCGGCTTCCGGGTCGAGCACTAGGCCGAGGGCTTTGAGGCCCTTACCGTGCGCACCCATGAACTCGCTCGGATATCGTTCGCCCGGACGGGTCTGCGCCCAAATCGCGCGGTTCAGCGTATCGTCGTCAATCCGGTCCGGGCCACTGAAATCCAATGCCTCGAACTGTGCGGTCAGGCGATCATCACCAACGGGGAAGGGCGGCCAGAAGCCCGTCTTCTTTGCGGCTGGAGGCCGCTTCTCATTGAGCTTCTGCTTGGGCGTCAGTGAGACGTAAGGCGTGAGGTCGGCTTGCATCGTGAAGCAGTCTTCCATTGTCGTGGAGGCGGCGACGACCTGGTTCATCGGGGGCATGCCGAGAATACGGCAGATGGTATGCAGCACCGAGGTCTGGTTGTAGAACTTACTGATGAGTGCACCTTTCTTGGCGTAGGGGCTGACGACGAGACAGAACGAGCGGTGGCCATCGACATGGTCGCCGCCGGTCTGCGGATCGTCTTCGTTGACGAAGATGGCCATGTCCTTCCAGAAGCGGCTCTTCGAAAGGGCTTCGATCACGCGACCGAGGGCGAGGTCGTTGTCGGCCACATAGGACTTCGGAGTCAGTTCATTCGCCGTATGGTCGTTGGGCAGATAGATGATGGTAAGGTCAGGGAAGGTGCCTTTCTTCTCCAGCTCGGCGAGATCCTTGAGAAAGACGTCGGCTCGCGTCTGGTCAGGGATGGCCATGTCCCATCCTGGGTAGCCGGGGCAGCTGTAGCGACGGAGCGCATCGATGAAGAACGTGGTCGTGAACGCTGTTTTACCGCCGCCATTCTCGCGATCAGTGAAGAAGTCGTTGTACGTCTTCCCCTGAAGCTTCGTTAGCTTATCCATTTCGCCGTAGTTACGGAAGGAGCGGCCGTGGAGCAGGGCGTGATCCCAAATGAAGCCGCAGCCTGCGTAGAAGAGTGCATCACTGCCGAAATCATAGGCACAGCGGAAGCCGACACGGTCCTTCTCGCGGTACGGGCCGACGATGCCTTGATTAGCCCAGGCATGCCCATCCGACGAGTTCACGCCGTTGCAGTAGTAGTTGTCCAGGAGCGGCCAGCGTTCGGCGATGGCGTGGTGGTTCGGGGTGACGTCACGAGGGAAGAGTACGAGCTTCGGATCGGCGTTGCCGCGGCCGATGTCTCCAAGGACCTGGTCGAAGGTGCGGTTCTCTTTGATGATGTAGACCACGTGCTTGATCGAAGACGGTTGCCCGACCTCGGTTGGCACCGGAACCGGTGCGTCGGCGGTGGTCGTACGCGGGCCCTTGGCGTAGCGTAAGGCATGGGCGAGGTGGGAGGCGGCCCGGGCGCGGGCGTCGTATGCCGCGATGGTCTTGGCGTCGGTGGGTACCGTGACCTTCTGGACGCCATTGCGGACGTTGGCCACGTAAAGCTGGCCGTCGCGTACGCGCAGGGCGCCCGGATACCAGCCGGAGGGAATCAGCTTTGGTGCAGACTTCGGCGCGGCGAGATCGAGGCAGGCAATGGCGTTAATACCAGCGTTGGCAGCATAAAGCGTCTTGCCGTCCGCGGAGAGCGCGAGTCCATCGGTCAACATACCCCAAGGGAGTTCGTGGTCCGGCTTGGTATCCAAGGTCTGGGTGACTTTCCGTTTCGTAGTGTCAACTACGCTGACGCTGTCGCCGCCGACGTTGGCGACGAAGAGGCGCTGGCCAGGCGTATCGAGCAGGACCTCGGATGGATGCAAGCCGACCTCGACGCGGCCGACTTCGCTAAGCGACACCCCGTCGACGTTGACGAAACTCAACGTGCCCCGAAGGGGAATCGTGCGCTTATCCACCGCGACCATCGTGCCGCCCGAGGGCTCGGCGAGGTCATCAGCACCAGGTGCGTTACCGCCGAAGTTCGACACGTAGGCGGTCTTCCCATCGGCCGAGAGTGCGACTCCGTAGGGGCAAACACCGACGGCGATAGTACTAACCATTTTACCCTCGGCTAGGTCGACCATCGCGAGCTGGTTGGTCATCGAAAGCGCGACGAGCGCGTGCTTGCCGTCGGCCGTAAGGGCGATTCCGAGCGGGTTCACGTTCTTGGCTCCGCCCGAGACGTCGATTGACGGTCCCCAGGTGATTTTGCCGTCGGCCGAGACCGTGGCGCGGTAAAGATGGGTCCTGCCGCCAGAGATCAGCACGCTCGTGCCATCCTTGGTGACGGCGAGGCCGTGCATCGAGCCACCGGCCTTCTCAATCGGGTAGTCGGCTTTCTGGATGAGCTTCATGGTTGCGGCGTCGAGGCTCGCGAGGACGCTGGTGGTCTTCACCAGCAGGATTTTTCCGCCTTGGGCGAATTCGATGGCGAGCAGGCGTCCCGGCACATCGACCAACTGGCCGACGGCATCGAGCTGCTGACCAGTGTAGACCATCTTGTTGTCGGCCGGCCGTTCGTTCATCCAGGCTTCGTTGCGCACGGGCGCGTGTCCGGAGGCGGCAGGCTTGTCTGCGCCGAGAAGTATCACGGCAGCGAAAACGGTAAGCAGGGCGTGGTAGGCCGGAGTCATGATAAATCACTAGGGCACGGACTTGAGGGCGACAAGCCGTGTCCCAGTTTTATTTGGCCGATACCTTCCAAATGCGGCTGGTTCGACGCTTGCTCGTATCGGGCTGACGGACAAAGTGACGGCATCCCTTTACGATGAAAATTCAGAAACTCAAAGATGCCGCCGCGATGGGACAAGCTGCTTCGGCTCAGGGCGCGAAGGTGCTTCGCGAAGTGTTGGCCAAGAGGGGCCGCGCAAACATCATCGTAGCCACTGGCGCCAGCCAGTTCGAGACCTTGAAGTGCTTAATCAAGGAGCCTGGTATCGACTGGTCCAAGGTCACCGTTTTCCATCTCGACGAATACGTCGGTCTTTCGGAGTCGCATGGTGCGAGCTTCCGCAAGTACTTGCGCGAACGCTTCATCAGTCAGCTTCCCGCCCAGCCGGAGTTCGTCCCGGTCGACGGCGACGCCAAGGACTTGAGCGCCGAGCTCAAGCGCCTGAACGACTGCATCACCGCTTGTCCGATTGACCTCTGCTTCGCCGGCATCGGTGAGAATTCCCACCTCGCCTTCAACGATCCGCCCGCCGACTTCGCGACCGAAGTCCCTTACATTGTGGTGAACCTCGATCACGCCTGTCGCCAACAGCAGTTCGGCGAGGGGTGGTTCCCGACCTTCGACGACGTGCCCAAGCAGGCCGTCTCGATGTCGATTCGTCAAATCATGAAGAGCGCGTGCCTTATTCTTTCCGTGCCGGACAAGCGTAAGGCCGCCGCCGTCAAGGGGACGGTCGAAGGTCCGGTGTCGCCGACCTGTCCCGCCTCGATCGTTCAGCAGCACCCCGACTGCACGCTGTATGTCGACGAGGCCGCTGCTTCGGGACTTTCTCGCTGACCCGTGTCCGCCGCATCGTCTCAGCGCATCCTTGGCCGCGATCCTTCGACGGGCAGGGGTGTCGTGGTCACGACCGAAGGCGACCTGATTAAGTCGATTGATTTCCTGGAGCATGGTGAGAAGCAGTGGCTGAGCGCGGGCTTCATTGACCTGCAGGTTAATGGCTATGCTGGCCATGATCTTAACGGGCTCACGCTCGACGTCGCAACCGTGCAGGGCCTCTGCCAAGCGATGCTCAAGGTCGGCGTAACGACTTTATTGCCGACGCTTGTCACTGCGCCAGAGGATCGCCTCGTCGCGGCACTGAAGACCATTAACGCTGCCTGCGCACAGTATCCAGATGTCGCCGCGATGGTCGCCGGCATCCATGTCGAAGGTCCGCACATCGCCCCCGAGGATGGTCCGCGCGGCGCACACTCCGCAGTAGACGTCCGTCCGCCATCTAGCGCTGAGTTCGACCGCTGGCAGCAGGCCGCTGGCGGGCTCGTGAAGCTCGTCACCCTTTCCCCGCACTGGCCAGAAGCGCCAGCTTATATCCGACATCTCGTGAAGGCCGGCGTAACGGTCTCGCTGGGCCACACTTCTGCCGATGCCGGCCAGATTGCCGCCGCCGTTGACGCCGGCGCGACCCTTTCGACACATCTCGGTAATGGCTCGTACGCGATGATGAACCGCCGCCACAACCATCTCTGGCCGCAGTTGGCGGACGACCGACTGACGGCCATGTTTATCGCCGACGGACATCACCTGACGCCGGCACAACTGAAGGTCATGCTCCGGGCCAAGGGGTTTGAGCGTTCGTTGGTGGTCTCCGATACCGTCGCCCTGGGCGGACTGCCCGCGGGCAAGTATCAGACCCCGATCGGCGGCAAGGTCGAGTTGCGGTCGGACGGTTTTCTCGCGATCGATGACGGCACGGGTAATTACCTTGCTGGGGCGTCTTTGCCCATGATCGCCGCCATTCCCGTGCTGGTGAATCAGGTTGGCCTGACATTAGGTGAAGCTGTCACGCTGCTAACGGCTGCTCCGGGGCGAATCGTCGGGGGCAGGGGAGTCTTGGCGGTAGGCCGGCCGGCTGACCTCGTCGCTTTCTGTTGGGATGGTTCCTCGGCCCGACCAGAAGTGGCTGGCGTCTGGCTCCGTGGCCGCACCGTCGCCTGAAACCCTAAAGGGGTTATCGAAAAATTCGATATAGAGCTAAGAAGCTAAACCTCGCCTCTGGGCTGATTTTTGTCAGGTTTTCGGCATGCGATTTGAAGAACTCCTCGGTGGACTTGCTCTGCTTGGCCTGTTCGGCCTCATCCTCTATTTCCCGATTCGCTTCTTCATCCTGATCGGCCAGGTGAAGTCGCTGGAACAGCGTTTTAAGACCTTGGCCAGCCGAATGCCGGTGACGTCCGTCACGGATGTAGCGGCACCTGCTGCCCTCATCGCGCCTCCGCCTCTCCCCGTCAATTTGGCGCAGCCTGTGGTTCCGGCTCCAGCTACTGTCTCACAGCCTGATCCGCTTTCCGAACGTCTCCGCGATCTCGGGCTATTGCCTCCGACTGATCTCAATGGCGAGTATGCGCTGGGCGCTTGGTGGGCTGTCCGTGCCGGCGGCTTATTGGCCGTGGCGGCGGTTGTCTTCTTAGGCATCTGGCTCAACCTGAATTCCGCTATCCCGCCGATGGTGCGCGTCTTGGAGGTCGCCTTGGTCGGGGCCGGCCTTTTCTGGGGTGGCCTTCGTCTCTCCGCCAAGCGCAAGGACTTGGGGGAAGTGCTGGCCGCCTCCGGTCTCGCTGTCTGGCAGTTCGCCGCGTGGGCCACGTATG